>OFQU01000020.1_pt1 | contig 28262 bp, 56 predicted proteins | sample 1542981 | NCBI WGS metagenome assembly OFQU01 (sample SAMN07774233, study PRJEB24372) | wastewater metagenome | isolation source: Exp Tend CN 90WW | collected 2016-02
TAATCTGTACACCTCTACTCTCGCAAAGTTTTTCTATTTGTTCATATTTGGCTTGTAAATATACACCATTAATCTCAGTATGGATGTTTACAGGTAGTTGTGCACCACCTAAAAGAATCCACCATTGAGCTGAACACAACTCATCTTCAAAACTCATAACCATACCCCTCAAATTTTAGACGCAACTAGCCTGTTTTACTGTGAATAGCTAATTACAGACCACATTTACATCTATGTCTGTTCATGGCCTAAGCCAAGCATTAGCTACAGGAACCAAGCGAAGTTCCGGCACAATAAAACTCTATGTTCTGGTCTCTATGTTATTGACCAACAGCCCCGTACCCATGGGAACCAACTGTGTGCTCTGCTTTACCCCAGAACAATACTACCATCATTGAGTTAACAATGAAAGGGATTTCTAGTCCCTACCCTACTGCTTTAACAGGTATTCAGGCTTCGTACAATAAAGACTCACTTTACAGCTTGTCTTCGCAGGTTTTGTCCATTAATTTCACATCGGAGCACCGCAGCCGGTGATGTTCTCCTCTTAACCAAACAATCTTGGTCTAGCTCGACTATAGCTGATGGGTGTCCATACCCACTATAAGAGCCTATGCTCGAAGTTTTGCTTTAAGCCTATGTACCTTTACAGGTTTAGCCAGGTTACAAGCCTGTCGTTCAGCTAAGGGAAACTTGAATAAAACGCCTTTGTATTATTATTATTTCTTAGAATTCGTAGTAGTCTTTATCTTGATCCCAAGTGTCAGGATTGAATGCCTCACAATCCTCAGTCTTAGCAGCCTTCAGTACTTGGTACTTAACAAAGTCCATTTGACATGTACGTGGTGAGGAGAACAAACCCCAAGCTTCAGCACAGTCAGCAACCATGTTATTAGTTATCCCACCACCCAGGTCGTTAGATTCCCACAACACTTTAAATTCTTCTTTAGATAATACACTCATAAACATACCTCCAATAATAACACAAATCAATAGAAAAGTCAATGGACACAGTTCACATTTTAAACATAAAGTTTTAATCTTTGCTTATTAGCTTTTTGTTTAGATCCACATAGGAGAATATTTGTTTGTTATTCTAATCTACTTCAACAAAACCAACAACACCACCCCTCGCTTCGATTAAACTATTAAGTACTACGGTGGGTACGTAAGCATACACTGTGTCTGTGGGCCTGGCTGCATCTTCAGCATATTCCATAAGCTCTTCCATCTCAACTGATGGGAAACCCACTTCAAATTCGTTGTAGAATTTATAGTTGTGGTCTGGTTGATTGGTTCTTGGGCTGCAATAGTGGCCAGCACTTGCTTGTATGCTTAAGTGAGTACCATCGGCCAAGAGTAATCGTTTAGTGTGTTGAAAACTCCAGCTGCTGTTGGGGTAAGTGTCGGCCTTTTTAATAAAGCCAGCGTTCATATAGTCTATAAAGTTCATAATGTTTCCTCAATGTTATTTTGCAGGTTATTCTGCCTTCCACCCAACTAAAGCATCATTGTACACTTTGTTTAAAGCATCTGCAACAACTTGTGCTTGTTCTTCAGTAGAAAAGATATAGCCAGCTCTAAGAACTCTATTTTTAAAGGCTTCTTCAGCTAGTACCCAAGGGGCTGGGCTAGTAACCAGAAACTCTCCAAAATGCTGGGTAACTTCAAAGTACTCATCACCATAATTCTTGATACTCTCCAAAGGCCAAGCCTCAACAACAATCCCACCAATGTTCATCGTCTTAGGAGGAGAGGGTTTACGGCGGTATTCGGTAGAACTGTGGAAACTACTGTCTTCATCCAACTCTTGCCAAATCTGATCATATTCTTCGAAGTATTCAAACTCCCTCCAAGGCTCAGGATTCGTTTTAGCCACTTCGGCATACTCAGTCATTAGGTTAGCGTGTATATGACCCACTTGAACTTCGTTCAGCCCTTGTAGGGCTTCCCCTTGGCTCTGAGAGCCATCCTGTGCAGTAGGATCGCCACCCACGTCAGGTGCCTTTGGTTTAGTATGCAAGCGTGTCTTATGGAAGGCATTCATCCACTCTTGTTTAGTGATTACTTGTGGTGTCTTGGTTGAGAAGTCTTCCACCTCTAACTCTTCGTGGTTATCACAAAGGCTCTCTCCAAACCAGAACTCACCAGGTTGTATTATCCATCCACTGCCACTAGTATAGAATACTGGGTTATGACTATCATCACTCCTCAAATGTGTGTAATCATCATTCGTCTCACCGTTTACGGTGCCCCATTCTGTGATGTTCTGTACAGCCCAGGTCAATAATTCATTATTGTCGTTCATATTAGTTCTCCTCTTTAGCCTTTGGCTCTGTTTGGTTACGTTGTAGTATTTGAAGCTCTACCTGCTCTGCTATCTCTCTTAGTCTCCACGATGGGATGTTATCAAGGATTGCACTCAATAAACACATAGCATCTAGGTCGCTGATAATAGCCATTGGCCTGCTATATTGCCCCTGTTCAAACAGTACAAACTCGACATAGTTGTCTGTCTTCTCGATTGATTTTGCGTAGATTCTGGTCATGTAATGTCCCCCTCATTTGTTTGTTGATAGGAGCCATTCTACACATCTATACAAGCTATGTCAATAGGCTGAGCTAAAATAATTTATAAATATTTATGTTGATAGTTGTCTAGAACAACTAAAAAGTTGTTGACAGGGGAAGAATGCTTCTGTATAGTGGGTGGCATAAACAAACAACAAGAGGAACTAATCATGTCATTAGCATTAATCGTATATTTAGCTGGTATCGTAAAAGGTGTTTGCGTCCTACTTTTTATAACAGCAGTATTTCTACTAATATATTTTTGTTGGTGGGGTGCTCGGTTACAGCCATACTCTGACACTAAGACAAATCCACCCAAGTCTTTAGCTATCACCGGATTCTTGTTACTACTAATAGTTGGATTAACCCCAAACAAAGAAACTCTCTACACAATGGTGGCAGCTTACACGGTACAAGATATAGCCACAAGTCCTAAAGTACAAGAGCTTGCTGGGAAGAGTCTAGAGGTAGTTAACAAGGCGATGGATGAGTATTTGAAAGGTGATAAACCTGAGACAGGGGAGAAATAACATGAGCATATTTAGCTGTAAACATGATTGGAAGGTATTGTCCGAAACAACAACTGAGAGTCCTTTTGAGGTCGCTGCTAAGATGTCTAGGGATTGTTATAATGTAAAGATTCCTTGGCAAATGTGTCAGACTGACAGGAAGCACATTGTCATAGTAAGTTGTAATAAATGCGGATGTATTAAGAAGTTTGTTGAGGATTTAAAATGACCATACCCTATATCCCAGAAAACCTAAAACTAACCCAAGACGGAGCACAAGCACTCCTATTGAAAGTGGGAGAGCAAATAGCAGGCTGTCCTAGCTACCGTCTTGGCCAAGGCATATACAACTTGCTGCGTGAAACACCATTAGCAGATATTGTCTGGAACACAGAGATTGACTTCTTCTACTGGACAGATGATAATCTTGTGATGGAAACATTTTATAAACATTTTGTGCGAGGGTAAGATTATGAGCGAAGCAAGAGTAAGTTCTATGACAGTTGAAATATGGGGTGATGCAGGTTCTGTGTTCTCCACAACTAAACGGTTAGCCACAGAGAATGACTGTCCAGTCAAGTTTACCTGGAATGGAGTGGATCATTGTGTGTATAAAACTACAGATGGTTTAGATTGGTGGAAGTATCATCAAGATGTTTTGATACATGGGAAATCATCTCAGATTGGACAGACATAAGTTTAGACCCCCTATGAAGCCCATAAACCTCTCTAAGGTAGCCTACAAGCCGCTACAACTGCTTACCTACACTACCCTACTACTAGGCTCACTATCGTTCCTATATCAAGCTTGTACGAAGCCAGAAAGGTATTATATCGGAGACATTAGCCAACCTGTAGCTGTAGAGAGCTTAGGCTCTAATATTTGGGAAGGGTTTGAGCTACCATATGATGCTGTTATAGACAAGGAATATGAATGTTTCATCCGAGCTGTGTACATTGAGAGCTATAGTGAAGGAATCAAGGGACAGCAAGCTGTAGCTCAAGTGTTGGTTAACCGCAGCTTGTCACGAGAGTTCCCTGAAGATATGTGTGACATTGTGGCTCAACGACAAGGAAGAGTGTATCAATTCCCTTGGATGAGAGAAAGGAATAAGCGAGAGCTTTCTTTAGACAAAGAAATTATAGATGAAATGACGATATACCTTGCATCTATCTACGTAGGGGGGTACACTGTGCCCAAGTTAGAGAAAGCCAACTATTTCAAGAGATGTGATGTAAAGAATGATAGTTGGTGGGGTTCATTACGGATGGTTGCTAAGATTGGTGATCATTGTTTTTACCAAAGTAAGCCTTCGGCTTATACGACAAAGGGGAAATAACTATGAAATTAGCGCATGTGATTAAAACTTACTTCGTTGTTGACTATAACGATTTAGAGCAGTTCATTATTAATGAGTTCGGCCATGATGACTACAGCTTTGTAGCTGACATTGAGTGCGGTAATGCCTCTGATCATGAGATTAATGTTGTCAACGAGCCTTTGGACGAGTACCATCAAGCACGAGTAGATAGATTCATAATAACTGGTAATGGGAGCTATGTTACAAAACACTTGTTGCAACATCTGTGCACACAAGGTAAAGTACTTCCTGGTCGTTATTTGATTAGTGTTAGTTGGTAGGAGATTGGTTATGTCTTCACAGTCCATATGTTATGAAGGTAAGGTGTTACATTATAAATACGCCACATTGATGAAAGGTGTTGTTGCTTTCTATTTGTGCGGAGATAGTGAGACACATATTGGAAATATTTGGAAGTGTAAGCACGGATATAGTGTAGTCTCTTATCGAGAAGAGAGAACTAAACACATCTATCCAGTAGATGGATTCAAGACCCGGCAACAGGCAACATCTTTCTTATTGAAAGACTCAAAGTTTTACCCAAGAGAGGACTAACCATGCCTAAAACACAATTCAAACCAGCTATACACCCTATTCTGAAAGAGCGGATGAGGGTGTTGGTCACTGGAGTTCCGAGCCTAGCGTCCTTCAACAACAGCATCTATGCCAGAGCTGCTTGGGAGAAGATATTCTTAGGACGTATTGTCACAATATGTGATATTGATGATACACAGGATGGATTAGTTAGGATTCAGTTGGATGATGATAGATTTGGGTCTTATGATACGTATGTACATAAGGGTTGTTTATTGGATATAGGGGTGAGGGTGTGACTAACGAATCAAAATTATGTGGCTATATTATCTACTCTGATGGAAAGATAGACAGAGATTGTAGCAGCGCTTCGATGCTTTATAACGTACACTATGGACAAGTTGAGGATATTTTAGATGAGTTGTTGATTGACAACTTTTACGACCACGGAACCGACTACTTTGAAAGTCTGGCAATTGATGATGAAGAGGTACGATTAACTGGTAATGGTTGTATTGAGTTTGAACTGACCAACCTCTCGTGGTTTGATGGTCAGATGTCTTTCCCTGAAACATGCCAGTGGGATATAGAGCCTCATTGGGAGTTTGACTTTAAAGTTATCAAGCATGAGAAGTTTCCAGACGAGGAAGATTATATTGTCAACCCACCTCCGTCAAGTAGGAGTGAATGGTAATGACCACACAACGATTTGAAACACCAGCTAAAGCAACTAAAGAAGATATTGCCAAAGCTGAGCAACTTATTAAGGGTTTACGCTTCACCAAAACCGCAAGCTTCTGTGATGGGTATGAGTCATGGGTAAGACAGGTCGACAATATTGATGCTTTTGTTGAGCTTATAAAACGTGCTAGAGGTGTATCATGAGATACATAAAACCAGCTAAACTTACAGAGCTTGAGAAGCTTCTTATCGAGGCTCTATTAATTGCTTGTCAACCAGGATGTTCTCATGAAAGATGTGCTCATAAGGCTTACCAGGACAGAGCATATTGGAAGGGCTTGGCTGAAGCTGAGAAGTACAAAGACAAACTTTAGGAGATCACCTTATGAAATACAAAACCAAAGTCACCCTAGAGTGTTCCTATGGCCTAGGACAGCCTTGGGAGCTTCGTGAGACTGCAGTGGAGCATGATTATTGGCTAACATTTAGAGAGTTATATAACATTGCTATAACTAAGATTGGTGGAGATTATGTTACATATGGGGTTATGGAAGCTGTGGAGGAAATGAATGATGATGCTTGATTCATTTTTAAAGTTAAAAGAAGCTCTTGGCTTCACAGGAAGCAACACAGATTTTGTCTATGGTATGTGCATAGGGTTTGATGGATTGAACCACTTACCCTATGAATCTTATGAGCATATAGAGCCAATTCTTGAAGCACATAAGTATGAGTTTATGGAAGGAGAAGATTACGTCAACTGGTGTTGGGGAGTGTTTAAGATTGATGATTTATACTTTAAATCAAAATGGGAATATTGCTCAGTGGCCTATGAGCATGACTATTGGAAGATTATCGACACCTTGAAGATTGTAAAACCCACTACTAAAACTGTAATGATATGGGAGTAGTAGATGCCAAATTGGATTAAACACTTCTCTGAACTAGCAGCATTCAAGGCCACTAATAGCAAAGACACTAACACTAAGGTCGGAGCTGTCATATTTGATGAGGTGAATGGAGTTGAGGTTAGTAGCGGCTGGAATGACCTTAGCCGTGGAGTTAAGCATACTCCTGAGCGTAACACAGCTCCACTAAAATATAAGCTAACATCCCATGCGGAAATATCAAGTATCACCAATGCAGCCAGGATGGGGAGAGCAACTAACGGGCACAGTATCGTTGTCACAATGTACCCTTGTAGCCTATGTGCAGCAGCTTTGATTAATGCAGGGATTAAGAAAGTGTACTCACCTAAACCAGACTTCAATCACTTACAGTATGGTGATGATATGAAGCTATCACAAATGATGTTTGATGAGGTTGGGATTGTCTGGGAAGAAATAAGTTGACAACATTATGTGAAGCTGGTATCTTAGCTTATCAAATTGATTAGAGGATAGTATTTATGTTAGAAGTTACATTTTACAGACAACCACACGGTGGAAAGTCCACCTTAAACATCACCAACATACTACCTGATGATGCCAAGTTCTTCCAAGACAATAACCTTTCAGTTTCTATGGAAGAGTTACCTACAGGTCAGTATGTAGTCTACAGCAGTCTCCCAGGAGAACATGAAGAGTGGGATGAAGAGATTTATATTGTGCCTGAAGGTGAGGCTTGCGAAGTGGCAATGGGCGAATTACGAAAATTAGTGGAGGGACGTATTATATGCGTAAATTAGTTAGTGTAAGAACAATATCAGACATACAACCAATACCTGGGGCAGATGTCATAGAGCAGGTATCAATAGCTGGCTGGATAGTTGTAGCACAGAAAGGTGTCCACTCAGTTGGGGATACAGTGTTATACTTTGAGATTGATTCCTTCTTACCTTCAACAGATCCTCGCTTCGAGTCATTCATGAAGTTTGGTACACGAACTTTCAATGGAGTGCTTGGTCATCGAGTTAAGACAGTTCGTCTTCGTGGGGTTTATAGTCAAGGTATTATTATGCCTTTGGCTGAGTTTCCTGAGATTGATTGGATATTAGAGGATTACGACTACTCTGAAGCTGTTGGTATAGTTAAGTGGGAACGATCCGAAGATACTGGGATGATTGGAGATGCTAAGGGCAGCTTTCCAAGCTTCTTGCGTAAGAGTGACCAAGAACGTATCCAGAACTTGTACGGTAAGCTTAGTAATAGTAGCTTAGCCACAGAGTTGTTTGTTGGTACAATGAAGATGGATGGAAGTTCAATTACAGTGTTCCACTATCCACCAGATTATCGAGAAGATGGCTGCGTTACAGGTTATTGTAGTCGTAACCAACAACTCAAGTTTCCTGAAGAAGGCCAAGACCCTGGTAAATTCTATGAGGGAGCTTGTAGGTCTGGCTTATTTAGTAAGGTTACAAAACTACATGAACTGTATGGAAGCTACTACGCCATCCAAGGCGAGTTGGTTGGTGCTGGTATTCAAGGTAACTTCGAGAAGTTTGGTCTATACCAAGTATTCGCTTACAATATCTTTGATATTCAAAAGCAACAGTATGTAGATTATGGCACATTTGCTGAGATGGCTGAAGCTATTGACTTACAGATTTGTCCTGTTGTGTATGAAGCTACGCTAATCCTTAGCCAGCCATTAGAAACAATCTTAGCTATGGCTGATGGTAAAGGTGTGATAAACTCTTATAGGGAGGGGATAGTGTTTAAGCAGTTGAGCGGGACTACTCAGTTTAAGGCTATCTCTAATAAGTACTTAGCTAAAGAGGAATAACCTATGACAGAACAACCCCTAAATTACAGCCCTCATCCTGAAGCCCTAGAAGACGTTTTATGGGAGCTTAATCATGGTGTGCTACCTACGTATACCCTAGCCATTAATCTGTCTCCAGAGGCTCTACAGGAGCTAGGAGGCTATGCTTATCAGCAGGGGGCTATGTGGGACAGCATGAGTATGGAGCATTGATATGACAGTAACGAGTATTATGCCGAAAGCTTTTTGTGATAAGTTGAATGCAGAACTAAGTGAGCATTGGATTCCATATAATAAGTTTGCTGCGAATAATGCCGGAGGTGATTGGGAAGTGATACTTGAGCTAATTGGGTTCTACTTCAAAGACCATAATGTAAAGATTTATAAACTGTAGGTGGAGGTTGTGTGAGTTGGGGTGCAAAGAAGAATACTGAAAAGGGGGTTATGGTGAACAACACTAAATATGTAGCAAAAGAGACCTTAGAAGATGTCTTGAAGTATCAATTTGCAAATCTTCCAGAACGCGGAATCCGTAAAGAAATCTATGAGAAGTTTGGTGTACGTATGTCTTTATCTGAGACAGATGGTAAGACACCAACAGCAATCTATTTCCCATATTATGACCAGAAAGACAAACTTACAGGATTTAAGAAGCGAGACTTGACTGTTCCTAAAGAACACAACTTTCATTTTGGTGTTATAGGAAGGGTTGCTATTGATTCTAAGTTCTTTGGTCAGTCGGTGATTGAGAAGATCCCACGCAAGAAGAATAATCTTGTAATTGAAGAAGGGGAGTTTGATATGCTTTCCTACTTTCAAGCCGGAATTGATAGCGTTAAAGGAACTAAGTATGAAGGTATGGAACCTTTTGTTGTAAGTATTAGTCTTGGAACAGGTAATGCGGTAGACTGCGTTCTATCAAATAAATCTTTCGTAGATCAATACGAGACTACCACCCTCTCGTTTGATAACGATGAAGCAAATGCAGCTGAACGTAAGAAGAAGGTGATGAAGGGTAAAGAGGCTACGGTTGCTGTAGCGGCAGCTCTAATGAGTGGTAATATTCTTATTGCCACTAAGCCAGACCCATACAAAGACAGCAACGATATGCTTTTAGCTGGTAAAGGTAATGACTTAATCAAGTGTGTTAAGTTTGATGCTAAGAAATTCGTAGGCGAGAAGATTGTAAATATTTCTAGTATCTCCATTGATGAATTAATGGAAGACCGTATTGAGGGGGTTTATGTTAAAACATTCCCAAAACTTATGGAGAAAATACACGGCTTTCGTGGTAATGAATTGGTAGTTTTAACAGCACCCTCTAACGTAGGGAAGAGTTACGTTCTTTCTGAGTTTGCTTATGGTTTCTTGGAGGCTGGTGAAAGCGTTGGCTTCATGATGCTTGAAGAGACTAAGAAAGAGACTGCTCAACGAGTGTTAGCCCGTAAGTTGAGAGTGAACTACAACACATTTAAAGATAAACCTACATCGGTTGCAACAGTTGAACAGATTGAGGAGGCGTACAATTGGTTAGAAAATGACTGTTCTTGTCTTGTGCTTGATCATTTTGGCTCCATCCCTATCAACGAGCTGATGAACAAGGTTAAGATTTTTGTATTCATCCACAAGTGTAGATTCATATTACTAGATCACTTGTCTATCGTAATAAGTGGCAACAATGTAGCTGACGAACGTAAGGAGCTTGATATGGTGATGACAGAACTAGCAACCTTTTGCGCTGCTAACGATGTGTGTATAATTGCAGTTGCCCACATTAATCGCAGTAACTCAGCTGATTTCAAAGGGCCAAAGGATAAGAAAGATGAACCATTCTGGGTTCCCGTGACTAAAGAGTCTATGAGGGGTTCTGCTGCATTAGAGCAATTATCTTGGATTGTGTTGGGATTAGAGCCTCAGATAATGCCAGATCGGAGTAGGGGGAATGTACGGCTGGTAGTCTTGAAGAATCGTCCATGGAGCTATCTGGGGGTAGCTGACGAGTTTAATATGAATGAACGGACAGGTTTGTTAGAGTGTGTAAATAGTAACTATTAGTTGGAGGATAAAATGAATATAACTTGGGACAGAGAGACAAACGGCCTATTGGATGAGGCTGCTATAGATTATTGTGCTATCCCTTATAAACTTAGGGACACATTTAAAACACATTGCGTGGTTGTTGAAGAGCATGAGACAGGGAAGATTATTGCCTTCTATGATGGCCCAACCTATACCTTAGATGGTCGTGGATATAATGAGACTATTGAAGGAAACCTGTACGTATTGAAAGACTATCTACCCACAGAATATGAACATCGCCCAAGAAGCGCTTTCAAGGATTATATTCTGACCACCAAACCAAAACGGGTTGTAGCTCACAACCAGATCCAGTTTGACCTTCTTGTTGGTAAACTTGAAGATGACATGGACTATGACCTATTCCCAGAGACTTGGTGTGGACTGCCTGTTGAGTTCACAGATACACTGGTTAAGGCTAAGTGTCTTAATCCTGATCGTTTAGGCGGCAACAGCCTTGATGCTCTATCTGAGAAGACTGGTGTACGTAAGATTAACTTCAGACCAGAATATCATGAGAGTGTAAGGTTTAAACACTTCGCTGCGGATATGTTGTACTACTGTATTCGCGACGTTAAGGCTAATACCGCTGTTGATATATTCTTAGACAGAGAAGCTGGTGATTGGAACTGGAAGGATGCTATACAGCTTGAAAAGGAAGTTAAGTTCATTATCACCATGCAAGAGCATCGTGGTTTTAAGTATGACAAACAATTAGCTGAGAAGTGTATTGAAGAGCTGGATATTCTGCTTGAAGAGCGTAGAGTTAAAATTGAACCAATACTTCCACCAAAGGCACCTACAAAAGCTTTTGAGAATACCGTAACACCACCAGCAACACAGTTCCTCAAGGCTGGAGGATACTCAGCCCATATGACTAAGTTTGTTGAAAAGCATTCTGGGAAGCTTTTAGGAGAGAATGAAAACTCTCAATTGCAAGTGGAGTTGTTTGGTAAGGTGCATACATTGCCATTACCTCAAGAAGCTTTGATTAAGGAAGTGCCAGCCACATTAAGTGACTCCACACACATCAAAGAATGGTTGGTTGGTTTAGGTTGGTCTCCCTCGGAATATCAGGAGAAGGATTTGGCTATGAAGGCCAAGAAGATTAGAAAGACCAGACAAGAGTTTGAGGATTCGGTGGATAAGTATGTTGAACAGACGTTAGCTTCTTCGTTCTGTGATGATCGTTGTGAATACTTGGAGACAACGCCAGGACAACTTAAGCAAAGGTTGTTGCGAACAAAGGAAGGTAAGTCCTGCAAGGTGCTTACTAATCCGAAGTTTACTAAAGGACAAGAGAAAGAGATCTGCCCTAACTTGGAAGCTATGAGTGAACAGTTTCCTTATGCTAGGGACATTGTGGACTACCTTACGTACAAGCACAGACGTAACAGCATCTTAGGTGGAGGGTTAGAGTGGGATGAAGAGGAAGAGGCTGAGAAAGGCTTTCTAGCTTATGGACGAGAAGATGGAAGGATACCCACACCAGCAGATAGTTGTGGAGCTGCTACTTCAAGATTTAAGCATACCAAGGTAGCAAACATCCCCCGCACAACATCATTGTATGGTGATAAGATGCGGGCACAATTCTGTGTTGATGATGATTGCTATCAGATCGGTTATGATTTTGACTCATTAGAGGCTAAAGAAGAAGCAAACTACTGCTGGAAGTACGATCACGATAAACAGTACTGCAACTCCTTGACAATGGAGAAGCCAAACGATGTGCATACTCTGATGGCTGGCAAAATAAGCAAATTAATTAAGGGGAGCTTTAACAGGAATCCAGCCAAATCTGTAAAATATGCTTGCCTCCCAATGCACACTAAGGTGTTAACGCTGTCTGGTTGGAAGTTATTCTCGGAGATGGAGGAGGGTGACGCAGTTATTACCTATAACGCAGAAACAGGTGTTTGTGAAAACGACTCTATTTTGGCTAAACACCATTTTACTGACAAGGAATTGTTTAAGTATTCCAACAAATATGATCAATTTGTGTGCACAGAAGATCATAGGTGGTACGGGTGGAAACGTGGTTGGGGTGGACGCGATCAGCCTAGAACTAAAATGTTTAGTTACTTTCAGGCCAAGGAAATTAAACAGGAGCACAACATTATACTAACTGCACCCTATGTTGGTGGAAAAGGTTCTGTGACACCAGAAGAGGCGAGTTTCTTTGGGTGGGTTTTATCTGATGGGTACTATAAGTGGTCTAGTAAATCTGAGCGCACTTCCTCAAGTTTTGGTAAGAGGCGAGACATTGCAGCAACAATAGCCCAGTCTGAAGATAAGTACTGGATGGAACTAGAGAAGACTTTAGCAGACGTTGGTTGTATCTATCATAAGTACTTAATGAAAAACGGCAATGTCAACAAAGTGTATTGTTACAAGATAAGTTCGGAGTGGATGAGAAACTTCCTAGACAGACATTTCAAGGACAGACAGAACAAACATGAAGTTAACTGGGTAGAGTGGGTTTGTGGGTTAAGCAGGGAAGCCTTAGAATGTTTTTATGAGGCTTTTTATCTAGGAGATGGAGACATGAAGAGCCGAAGCCGTGGCGAGATTGTAACCCAGAACGAGGGTAACATTTTTGATGCTGTCGTTACAGCTGCACAGCTTTTAGGTAAAGGTCGAGTAACGTTGAATGCGCATAGCAGTGGCAACAAAGTGTGTCGGGGTATTCGGACACAACGGAGAAAACACATTACTTGTCAGGAGTTACAAAAAGCTTCTTTGGGTATTAATGAGAGCTTCTGCTTGACTACTCGGAACGGGTCTTTCATTATATGGCAGGATGACTTTATAGGGTTTACAGGTAACTGTACATACGGAGCTACAGAGAAGAAGGTTGCCAAGATTATTGGTGAGCCGCTGCATGTTGGAACACAAGTTTTTAATGCTTTCTGGGAAGCTGCATTACCGTTAAAGATGCTTAAAGAGAAGTTGAAAACATATTGGGAAACGATTGGCGGGAAGCGATTTATCTTGGGCATTGATGGCCGTAAGGTTCCTACCAGATCGGCTCATGCTATTCTTAACAGCCTATTCCAGAGCGGTGGAGTTATTTGTGCTAAACGTGCTATGGTTATTCATCATAAGAAGATGAAAGCTGAAGGATTTATCGTTGACTTCTTTAAAGATAATTGGAATAAAAAACAGTATTGTCAGCAGTTAATAGCATATCACGATGAGGCCCAGTTAGAGGTTAGTAAGGGTTTAGTTAAGTTTAAAATGTTTCAAACTAAGGAAGAAGCACAAGCCTTTAAGGAGGCACAAAAGGAAGTATGGTCAGACATCAAGGATAGCCCTAAAGGTGGCTTCTATGTGGCTTACAGTCGCCCAGGAGAGCTTGCATCTCAAGCTGTTAGAGAGTCTGGCGAGTACTACAAACTTAATGTAGAGTTGACAGCTGGATATGTTATTGGGAAAAACTGGGCAATGTGTCATTAATGTAAAATATTTATTGACACCACCCCACAAACCTGATACAATGTGTGTAAATTAACTAAGAGGAGAAGACTATGAAAATTGAAGTAGGTAAAGTTTATAAGTGTGGTGAAGTGTTTGTCTATATTGACTACCTATCAACTTCCGGGAAAGCTAGGTATTCTTATATTGGAATATGTGTACGTCAAGATGGATCTGAACTATATAAAGATGTAGACAAAGCTGTTGGCCGATAGGGTGCTAGTGGTGACTATGCCTGTGCGAATCCAAAATTTTTACAGTATTGGTTAGAAGAAATCCACAAACGCCCAACCATTGAAATCTTAGGTAAAGTCTTATACTTGGACGAATACGAAGCAGCTGTTAATGGCTGTAAGGAAGCTAAGTAGCATGAAAGAAATTAACCTAAAAGAGTTACTGAACCAAATTGACGAAGATGGCGAAGGGCCTGAGCGTACAAACAATGAGTTCTATGAGATGTTTGAGGAACTTGGTGATGTAGTTTGGTCTTCATCTCCAGACAACCACCGTTGGTATTCAATTTGTGAAGTTGTTCGTAAACTATCTTTCGATGGAGAAGATTATTTCTTCTTTGATGAAGAGTGGACAGCAGACGGAGATAATAGTCGTCGAGATTGTGGATGGAACCCACCGAACATTGATCAAATACAACAAGCATTCCCAAAACAAGTAATGACAACAACTTACGTCACAAAGGATAAACTACTATGACAGAACAAACACCAGCAATACTACTATTCATCTTAGTAGTACAAGGAGTTACATTGGCCCTACTTGGTGGTATGCTGTATCACCTATTCTTCCGAACGCCACGAGTGGGAAGCTTTCGGATACATCAACAAACAACACAAACAGAAGAGGAGAAATAGCATGGTTGAATTTATGACAAACAATCCAGGATGGACTTTCTTATACCTATTTATTATATGTTGTGTAATAGAGTCTGTATTTAAAATTTTAAATGGCAAGAGTGATGATTGATAAAGAATACCTCTTATCCGTAGCACAAGCTTGGGCCAATGAGTCACTAGGTGACTGGATTGGTGAGATTGGTGCTTGGGATGATAAGATTGTAGAAGATCCTACGGATGAAGATGATGGCAATATCACTTTAGAAAGTTGGGAATGGATACGCAATAATGTTAAATTTACAATAACCGTAGAGGAGAAGTAATATGAGTTTATATTTTAAGATTGTAGTGTTAGTATTGTATGTTGTGGGCTTGGTGGGCTTAGCTCTGCCATTCTTAATATCCAGTGATTCAACTGAGCTGGTGTTTGCTGGAATAGGTTTAGCAGTAGTGTCAGCACCATCAATTTACTTTTACGTTACAAAGGTTATTTTAAATCCAATAAAAGAGGGTAGTGTATAATGCAGAAGTTATTAGGTTTGGCGTTAATAGGTTTTATCGCCTTGTTTAACACCGGTTGTGATAAAGTCCCAGCTGGCCACGTAGGTATAAAAGTCTACTTACTTGGTGGAGCTAAAGGTGTTGAGAGTGAAACACTTGGCGTTGGTCGCTATTGGATTGGCTGGAATGAAGATCTATTCTTATTCCCCACCTTTGCTCAGAATGATGTATGGAAACTTACAGCGGATAAAGATGAATCACTTACCTTTGGTACAAAGGAAGGCTTATCTGTAGGTGCAGACATTGGCATTACCTACTCTATCCAACCAGATAAAGTTCCTTTAGTCTTCCAGAAGTACCGTAAAGGTGTGGAAGAGATTACAGACATCTACCTGCGTAATATGGTTCGGGATGCCTTAGTTAAGGTTGCCTCTAACAAGGAGATTGAGACTGTATATGGGACGGGTAAGACAGAGCTTATTGCTGAAGTAGAGGAGATTGTACGAGCACAAGTTAAAGATGTTGGTATCATTGTTGAGCGTGTATATTGGGTAGGAGACTTACGTTTACCACAAGCCATTACCTCGTCTATCAACGCTAAGATCCAAGCCACACAGATCAGTATGCAGAGAGAGAACGAGATTAAGACAGCTCAAGCTCAAGCAATGATTGAAGTGGCTAAGGCTAAAGGTGAGGCAGATGCACAACTTGAGAAAGCTCGTGCTGAGAGTGAGAGTATTAAGATGAAAGGAGAAGCTGAGGCTAGTGCTATTCGTAGCAAGGCTAACGCTTTAGCTCAGAATGCTAACTTAGTTGAGCTTATTCGTTCTGAGCGTTGGGATGGTAAGTTACCAACAAGTATGGTTCCTGGTAGTTCAGTTCCATTTATAAATATTAAGTAATGTTAGTTAATTAAACCAAAGAGGAAGAATACCATGACATTTAAAACAGACGTAATTTACAAAATGACGCAGGAACCTAGAGGTAAGGACTTGGAGATGGGCAACATCTACTTCAAGAATGTACCTGTAACCTTCGCAAAAGTATTAGCCCCAGCTAAGAAATACCAATCAGAGGATACAGCTTATCAGCTCAACTTATTCATTGATAAAGATACAATGACTAAAGTTGAAGAGATTGGCTTGAACAAGGAGTTTGCTGAAGTTGGTGTTACTAAGATCAAGAAAGGTGCTAACCGTGGTCAAGTCAAGTACAAGCTTGATGAACACAACACTCCATTTGCTGGTATGTTTGCAGCTCAGTTTGAGCGTAAAACTATTAAGCGCAATAAGGAAGGTGTTGAGGTTAAGAAGTATGAACCGCTTAAAGTTGTAGACGCTAAAGGGGAGGCTTTCACACAAGAAGTTGGTAATGGTTCTGTGTGCACAGTTAAGCTGTTTGCTTATCGTAATGAAGAAGCAATGCTTGTCGTTATGATGGATACAGTGGTTGTACTTGAGCATGTACCTTATGTGAAAGAGAACAGCTCATTTGATGAAGAGCTAGGTATCACTATTAAGGCTCCAGCCAAAGCTGAGGTTACCCCCGCTGCTCCAGTAGATGATGTTCTATTTGGCGATGATGACTCTGGTGATCAATTCTAATTAACACAACATCTAGGCTAGCTAATCCCTAGCCTTTATTAACTCTAATAACAGGAACTAAACTAATGACAAGTGAATTTTACGAAGAAGGTGAATTTGAAGGCTTACCAGCTGACCCTAAGAAGCGCGAGCTGATTAAGGGTTATGTTACTGAAGCTCTTCAATATCGACAAGAGAAGGAGCTAGCTGATAAACGTGAGAAGGATGTGTATGCTTCTGTTAAAGAGTCTACAGATTACTTAGAGATTACTCCAGCTTACTTTAAGAGTATTGTGGACTTCAAGCATGATCCTGAGAAGAAGCGTGAAATACGTGATAAGGTGAATGCTGCTGAAGAAGGCACTCAGTTGTTGGGCCTTGATGCTTAATAACTAATTAACCGTTAGCCAGGGAAGGCTTTATTTATTTGGAGAGAATTTATGGGTATAGATGTTTCAGGTGGTATGTTAATTGGCGCTCATTATGATGATATTTATTTTGATGAAGACAACGAGGAAGGTTTAGAGTTTTATGAGTGGATTGAAGAGCACGAGCTGTCTACATTCCACCCAAACTATGATGCTCCTTCGGAGAGCTGTTATTTTGGTTTCTCTATTGATGATATTGAAGTGTCCGAGATGAATGAGGAATGGTTTACTAAGATCCAAGTTTTAGCAGAGAAGTTCAAAGAGATAACTGGTGCAGATGCTTGGTTGATCGGTATGCAGGATATAACTTGAGGGATAACTTATGGGTTGGAGTGGTGGAATAGAGATATTTGATGCTGTAGTGGAAGAACTTAAAGACTTATCCTATCGTTGGACAAGAGATGAATATCATGTAGATTTCATGGAGCCTTTAAAAGCATTGCTAGTTGTCTTGGAAGATAAAGATTGGGATAATGCTTGTGAGAGTTCTTATTATGATCATCCTGTGATTGGTGAGATACTAGGAAACCCAGATGCATTCGATTATGATGACCGCTTGGAGGATGAAGATTGATGTACGGATTATCACATAAAAAGGTTAAGGTTTACTCTTATAGTTGAGGAAGAGGTGGTTGTACCAGAACATCAAGGCGTTCTTGAGTGGTATTTATTTGACCACCAAGACTTGTCTAAACCTCTGCCAGATGATTACGTAAAGATTAATAGAGAGCCTATTCACGTATTCTGTGAACACTTCTGTAAGGTTCCTTACCACCATCCAGACTATCAACACAAAGAACACGTACAAGGTTTGTGGAAAACTAAAGAGACGTTTGTAGCTTTTAAGCACAATGATAAAGACGGATTCATGAAGTATCTAACCCTGCTTATAGATGGAGCTAGACGTGAAAAGCAGTATGAGGTGGATCGTAAGCAATCGCAGATTGAAGAGCTAGAAGGGCAGCTATACAAGGCCCAGGTAGAGAATGGAGGCTATGAAACTACTATCAATAATGCCACATTTTGGGACAGGTTGAAGTATTTATTTGGAGGTAAGTTGTGAAAGACTTTACAATGAGTATGTACGCTTCAGAGAAAGACTTATACAAGTCTAAGGCTGAGTATTATGAGCAGAAGCTTAAGTTTGCTGCATCTTTGCTTAAAGATGCCCTAGATTGTGAGGACTATGAGGGGAGCGTTCTAGGGTCACATCTCTATAATAAGATAGAGGAATTTATTGGGGAAGTGGGTAATGAGTAATATTTACGTAGTAACAAACACAGAACATGGTTGGGATTGTGTTGAGAAAGTATTTTCAACTAAAGAGAAAGCCTACGAGTGGGTAGTTTATTGGTGTGATGTTACAGAGTATCCTAAAGATATATTTATAGTGCATGAGAAGGTGTTGGATGAGTGAACTAACAGCAATAATTGATGCTGATGTGATTAAGTATGCAGCAGCATTCGTAGGACAGAAGAATGGCATTATAGTTAATCACCCAACAATAGGAATAGAGAAAGCTTTCAACAATCGTACAGAGTTCTACGGGCACCATGCTAAGAAAGCTGGTGGTTGGTTGGCTGAATACAATGAAGACAGAGATAGTCCACTATTACCTGAAGAGTTTACATTAACAGAAACAGTTGTACCAGAGCCTATTGAGAATGTTCTACATACATGTAAGTCTATGTACAAAGGGATGTATGAATGTATTGGAGCTAAGAAGCATAAAGGATTTATTGGTAAAGGGGATAGCTTCAGAGTTGAGCGCAGTACGTTGCTGAAGTACAAGGCAACTAGGCCGACAATTAAGCCGGTGCATTTAGATGCTGTGGCTGATTATTTGGAAAAGAGGCTTAAATGTGAGGTGGTGGAGATAGAGGAGGCTGATGAGCGTGTAGTCCAAGAGTGTTACAAAAAACCTTGGTGTGTGGCGAGCATCGTTGATAAAGACTACTATGGGCAACCTATAAGACTCTTTAACATTAACCGACCAGACGAAGGAATAATTGATTGCACTGGATTTGGTAAGCTTTGGTTAGATGATAAGAATGAAGTTAGAGGCATTGGTCGTATGTGGCTCTACTATCAAGTAATGAGTTCCGACTTGATTGACAATTACGCAGCTAATTGCTTCTCAGATGTACGTTGGGGGAGTAAGAGTGCCTACAAGCTACTATCCCCTTGCCTGGATGATAAACAAGCCTTAACGGCTCTTGTAAGTGGCTTTAAAGGGCTTTATCCTGAGCCTAAGACAGTGGTTGGTTGGAGAGGTAATGAGATTAAAATTGATGCACTTTATGTTATGCAAGAGCTTTTCACCTTAGCCCGTATGCGAAGAGTTTTTGGTGAACCCGAGATTATGTTGGTTGATGTGTTTGACAAGTTGGGGATAATTTATGGAGATAATTCTTAGAAAAGAAGCTAGGGAGAAAGGTCTACTTACATACTTTACTGGGCAAGCCTGTCACAAAGGACATGTAGCTGAAAGGCGTGTTGCCTCTGGATCATGTAATGAATGTAGAAAAGGATGGACAAGGGATTGGAGAGCTAGAGGAGGTGTACCAAGTGAAACCTTTAACCTCCCCGGCAAGGAACTACCGAGTTATGAGTATTTACATGAATGTTTCACCTATAATGACGGGGAACTTTACTGGAAACAACGGCCATTTGGCCATTTTAATGGCGCACAGGGTTGGAAAACATTTAACAAAAGGTACGCTGGTAAGCTGGCAGGTCATGCCCACAAAAGTAATAAGTATATTGAGGTAAGGCTAGCTGATAAGCTCTACAAAGCTCACAGGATAGTGTATAAGATGATGACAGGACTTGAGCCTAATCTGTCAATAGACCATATTGATGGGAACCCAAGTAACAACAGGTTTGAAAATCTTAGGCCAGCTACCCAGCAAGAGAATAGTAGGAGCATGTCAGCCGGTACAAGTAGGCGAGGTAAGAGTACTTATAAAGGTGTGTCTAAGAGGGGTAAGAGGTGGCAATGTATGATTTGTATAAACGATAAAAGTGAGATACATATCTTTGACACTGAGATTGAAGCAGCCTTACACTACAACTACTTAGCTGAGAAGTATTTTAAAGACTTCGCTAAGTTGAACGTGGTATGCCGAGAGCCAAACGAAGTGTACGATATTGAAGAAACCCTTAAACGATTAGGAGTAGATTATGAGTAAACTTAAGACAGCAACGTGTACATTAAACTTTAAGACAGAAGGCGGCTACTCTGGAAAATACTCACATAAGAGTAAAGACGCTCCAAACCAAAATGCAAATACTGTTATAGAGTGTTTAGCTGAGCATCTTGGTATCATTGCTGAGTCTTGTGGTATTGATGTTGAGACATTCATTGCCAAGGGTCGTGAGTATGCAAAAGCCAAACCTTAAAGTCTTCTTCGAGTCCCTAAATCAAACCTTCACTGTAGAACCTCTAGGAGAGCTATTTAAGCCCAATCAATATTGGGTGGTAGAGGAGGAAAGGGAGGAGTGGTATCGTGTCTCTGGGATGCCTACAAGCTGTATGAATGTGGATGATAAAGGTAAGGTATGTTGCCACAGTGAACAATTTGTTAGGCATGGGAGGGTTGTGTGCGATTAATACCAGAAGGTGGGGAATATAATATGGTGCTATGTCATTCTGCCCCTTGGGCAGATAGTGGCTATATGACCTACAGATCAGTGGAAGAGCCAACAGAACAGATGGTCGCTTCCATGCTGATTGGAGGAACCATTGTTAGTGTTCAATATATAAACTATTATCTACAAGAGACCAATGCTGGCTACATATTTGAGGCTGAAGATCCTATCTTTGTGAAAGCTGGATTTAACTATTTAGAGTGTCTGAAGTGGATACATGAAAGGTATGAGAATAAAGAGTTTAGTTGGCAAAGTGTAGCGGGAGATGTGGAATGAGTATAGAATTAGTTAAGCCACAGTTGGCGAGTAGTGAGATACCAGATATTTACATAGAAGTAACTTGGCCTAAAATCATTCAGCCAAAGCTTGATGGTATATGCTGCTTAGCAGTGAATGGTGTAGCAATGTCTAGGACAATGAAGCCTATTCCTAATAAGTTTATTCAAGAGTACTTCAAGGAGCACAATCTACACGGCTTCCATGGAGAGTTGATGGTCGCTGGAGACTTCAATGATGTCCAGTCTGGTGTCATGCGGGTTGAAGGGTCGCCGGATTTCTACTATGTTATCTACGATAAGTGGGATTCAACAGGGTGTTATGATGTTAGGTTAGAAGAGATTAGGTTGTGGTTTACCTTATTACCAAACAGGCTTAATAGGCTACAACTCATTATACAAAAGGAAGTAAACAGCCCAGAAGAGTGCATAGATGCTTTAGAGAGATGTATCACTGATGGGTACGAGGGGGCCATGCTACGAGACCCATACAGCGGGTATAAGCAAGGAAGACACACCCTAAAATCTCAAGCTCTTATGAAGCTCAAGAAGTTCTACGACGATGAAGCTAAGGTTATTGGCTTTGAAGAGAAGATGCACAATAACAACGAGAAGGAGAAGGATGAGCGAGGTTACAGTAAACGATCTTCTAAGAAAGAGGGCCTGGTTCCAGCAGATACTCTGGGGGCTTTAGTTGTTGAGTGGCAAGGGAAAGAGTTCAAGATTGGTACAGGATACACTGACGAGCAGCGCAAGTATATTTGGGATAATCGTTTAGGACTATATAGTAAGTTTGTTACCTTCAAGTATCAAGAGTTATCTAAATATAGTGTGCCCCGCTTCCCTGTGTGGAAGTGTTTTCGTGAGGAATTCAATGAAACGATCTAAAACCAAACTACCAAGGGCTGATAAGCGTAAAGGTGTGGCCAGGGAAGCCTACAATGTCCCAGATGAAACAGACCTACAACTTCTACAAGAAAATATAAGTAAGCTGTCCAAGTCATTATTACCAGATGGACGACGTAAGGATCGTAAGGGAGAATACAAGCCTATATCTGAGAACGATGTAAAGCAGATTATCCGCTCTGCTGTTAGGAAACAGTGGATGTCTTGTGCCACTAAACTAAGCTTTATGGAGATGGGAAAGGTTCCAGACTACGATCCAAACTCGAGGACTCGCTTTAAGATACAATGTAACATTTGCCAAGGATGGTTTAAGACAACGGATGTGGAGTGCGACCATCGCAAAGGCGAGAATAGCTTTACAACGCTCTCAGAAGCCCTACAGTGGGCTTCTAGCATCTTAGACGTAGGGTATGATGACCTTCAACGGTTGTGCGTAAAATGCCACTCTGAGAAGACTCACAGCGAGGCTACAGGGGTTAGTTTGGAAGAGGCCAGAGTGGATAAGCAAGCCATAGCCATTATGAAAACTAAGGCTGAAAGCTCTTGGCTCACAGACAAGGGAATAACACCAGGCAAGAATGCTAAACTACGTAAACAACAGATTATTGATTATTTGAGGAGTACTAATGGCTAAGCAACCTACCCCATTTGAAACATGGGTAATACGAAACAAGAATACTGGAGAGTTCTTTGTAGCCCCTTCAGGGAAGAACTCTTGGAAGGCTAAAGGTCATGCCAAGAATGCTTGGGTCTCTGTCTCTTCTAGTTGGTCTACTCTTGATAAAGAAACTTTAGACAAGTATGGAGTAGAGGCCATTGAAGATAAAACAAGGCATTATGAGAAGTTTAGATTTCCCCGCTTTGATGAACAAGACGCTTGGGAGTTAGTTGAGTTAGGTGGCTCGGTTGAGAGTTTAGGCAAGCAACTGAAAGAGGCTGTTGATTTATTGACAACGATAGTTGCAGAAGAACTGGTATCCAACCGAAAGATAGAGAGTGTTATTGTTAGATTCTTGGAGAGTGTTAAGTGAATTTAGATAAGATAAAAACAGAAGAAATCACACGAGAGCAACTAGGCACAATTACTAAAGACCCTTCCAACTATTATGTATTAAACGCTATGGGAAATAGGGATTACATCAAGACATCTGATAGAGCTACAGCTCAAGCTAAAGCCGATGAGATATATGGCAAAGGAAAGTATAAGATTAGAGTGGTGAGCGACAAGGATGATCTTGGTGGGAAGAAGTGGGATGATCCAGATAATTATAAGCCCGTTTCTGGAACCGCCACTAGGCGGGGTCAGGTTAAGCCAAACTAAGAGGTGCACACATGTACATCCTAAAGCAAAACTGCTTCGATGCAGGAGAAACTTCAGAGATAGCCAGGTCAGCCTACAGAAATGAGCTTATTATTAAATATAACTTACGAATGGCTTCAGAGGATGATTATAAGCAAGCCCGTAGTGAAGCCGATTATGACAAAGCTTTAGTTAAGCTGAAGTATCGAGTTATTAATAATGAGGCTGTGCATCAAAGTATGATGCAGCTTAATCTGGCACATTATACGTTAGAGGAAAGACATTAGATGAGCGATATTAAAGAGTTCTTGAAGTTGTACCACCAAGTTGACTTTGGTGGCTGTATTGTCCTGATTAGTGATCACACAGATGTGAAATGGAATGTAGATCACAATACTGTTTATTGGAAGGAAGATGGTAGCTTCTATTCTGGATGGATGCCAGAGGGAATTCAATATGAAGGTGATTACGCTATCTGCAATGTTGATAATCAGTGCGGGCAATGGACAACATGCTTTTTCCTGATGGAGAACAAGGATGAAGACTTATCTGAGGACGATGTGTATGAATACGAGGAAGATGAAGAATGATTGATTTTGAGGATACAGAAGTGGCAAACGAACTCAGAGCAAAGATATATGCTGTAAGAGACCAGTTGGTAGAGCTAGAAGAAGAGTATGACCATTTAGAACAAGAATACATTCAAGCTAATCGTAAGTACATTTTAGGGGATTTTGATGATCAATAAGCCATGGCAGAAACAAGCACTAGAGCTGCACCAAGAGGGCTACAGTAACAGAGCTATTGGGCGTAAGCTGGATAAGGATGAATCAGTTATTCGGAGGTATTTGAAGAAGGAGTTGGATAAGCAGTTTGATGAAGTTTGTGAGGTTCTTGATCCAGGCAGTAGTGATGTTAATAGTCGTAAACCTAGAGTCCTCTTCTTAGATATTGAGACAGCCCCTATTCAAGCCTCCGTGTGGGGTTTATGGAACAATAATGTTAGCCTTAATCAGATAGAAAAGGATTGGTATATTCTTAGCTGGGCGGCTAAATGGCTTGGAGAGGAGACAATATTCTATGAGGATAAGAGTGATACTTGGAACACAGAAGATGATCTAATGTTGTTAGGCGGTATATGGACATTAATGAATGAGGCTGACATCATAGTTACGCAGAATGGTATAAAATTTGACGAGAAGAAACTAAATGCAAGGTTTATAATACACGGATTCCCACCACCAGGCAGTTATCGAAGTGTGGACACACTTCAAATAGCTAAGAAACATTTTGGTTTTACAAGCAATAAGCTTGAGTATATGACAAGTAAACTATGTAAGAAGTACAAGAAACTCACTCATGGTAAATTTCCTGGGTTTGAGTTGTGGAAACAATGTCTCCGGGGTAACTCAGAGGCTTGGGCTGAGATATGTGAGTATAACGTACACGATGTCCTTTCTTTGGAAGAATTGTACTTGATTCTACGACCTTGGTATAAATCTCATCCTAACTTCAATGTCTATACAGAGACAGATGAAACTGTTTGTGTTTGTGGGAATAAGGAATTTGATCACTCAGGATACCATTATACCAACTTAGGAAAATATGACAAGTTCGTATGTACTGAGTGTTTTACAGAGACAAGGGGATATGTTAATCTACTACCTAAATCTAAAAGAGCCTCCTTACACAGGAATATAAAATAACTGAACAGAAGCTTGACACCACCCCAACAGCCTGATAAGCTATATTCACATAGCCTCTACAGGCTTTTATTTTGACTAGAATTTGAGGAGATACTATGAAGACTAAGATTGTCGGAACAACAACTGAATACCTAACAGACCAAGGCAACAGTATGTTTGTACTCCGCCATGGACGATTGAGCTGCACTGGCGCAGTGCCTAATACATCCCTAAAAGATATAGAATCCTACGCCAAACAACTACTAGAAGCTGTTGAAGCAGCTAAGCTTGTTATTAATATGAATGAGAAGGGGTGATTTATGAGGTATGTAGCTGAAGGTATTATTATCCTCTTCATAGTTGCCATTGTTGGTGGAATTATTACTAATAAATATGATAAGCTAGCTACCGAGATGATACAGTTAAAGTATGACTTAGCTTTTGAGCAGTTTAAAGTAGAGCAGCTACAATTAACAATATCAGGCCAAGGCGCGGCAATAGCATCTTACAAAGAAGCCTTGACAGAATGTTTGAAAGAGAATAAGCTGTCAGGACAAATGAATAACGACTAACGTCACTGGAGAATAGACTATGACTTTTGATATGACTAAATGTAAGATCGGAGATAAGCTTAAGACTCGTGGTGGCAATACGGCTCAATACACCTCTTATGATAGTAGCAATCAACCATATTGTTGGTGGATAGACGATGAAATCAGTGTGAATGACGGCGGATACCGATATGGTCAAATTAATATTTGTGACTGGGATATTGTAGGCTTTCAAGAAGAGACTACAATATCTCCAACCATAACACACAACCTAACTATCAAAGGCCACACTCACGTATTAACTACAGAAGAGCTTGGTGAGGTGTATAGACTTATTGATGAGACTCTTGGAGGTATTTAGTAATGATTAAATATACAATCTTGTATAAGAATGGAAAGACTTGGAATGGGAAGGCTACACACTTAAGAAACATTTCTTGCGTTGATTGTCATGTTATGGTGATAACTTATCCATACATGACTAATTCGGTAAGAACTGATGTGCTTGTACCACAAGAACTTCTTCCAAGTTGCCCAGGTTGGGTTCTTAAGCATTTTAGTATCAAGAAGGTTGAGCCTAAGAAAGTAAGACAACCCAACCCTAAGTCTAAAACGAAGAAGCAGAAAGCTTTTGATAAGGATTATAATGATTGGGCTACTAGAGTTGTTCTTAGTGGTCAGTGTACTGATAAGGAAGAGTGGAGCATCAAAGCCTATAATAAGTGGCTGCATGAGCAGAAGCAAGAGAAACACTTAACAGAAGTTGCTGGAGCACTACCTGAGTACAAGATTGTCTTATACACTACCAATACAGATAAGCAAGATAATGATGGATGGATAACTTGGAATGGAGGACTACGCCCTGTTGTTCCTGATACTAAGATTGAAATCAAGTTCAGGGGAGGTAATAAAACTTCAGTAACAGATAAACCACAAAGTTATGATTGGAGACATTTTGGTGAGTTTTATGACATCGTAGCCTATAAGTTATATGAAGAAGTCTCACCAGATGAACCACAGAATACAACCTTTCCAAGTGGAGCTACTATTAGTTGGGATGGAATTTATCAACCTTGTAAGGAATCTGCTATTAGTAAGTATAAGATTAGCTTAGCGGATGGTTCTAGTTTAGAGTTTGATGTAACTAATGAAACTGTGCAGAGTTTAGTTAAGAAGATGAACCCAATCAAGACAACTTACACATTCTGGTTAGGGGTTTTTGGAGATATTAGTGATGACAATTGATTTTGACAGCCTGTCTATTGAAGAAATCTCTGATTATTTCAGAGAGGCTACTAACAAGGCTGTACAGGAGAAGCTCTTCAAGAAGAAAACCAAAGAAGAGTTGAATGAATACGAGTTGTATGCGTTAGAAAAACTTTGTAAGGACTTCTATCCTGGCCTTATTATAGATAACATCTTCCAATATAACTCTCATGAAGTTAAGAAGAACGCTGAGGGTAAGTGGGTAGTTAGTATGGTTTGTACAATTCTAGGAGAAGAGAATGACTAAGAAAATGCTATTAGCTAGCGGCCCCATAAAATGTGGCAAGGGCACCCTTCTAGGTGCTGCCCTATCAAACTATCAATATGCCCACCAACATCGTGCTATTTGTGTCAAAGAAGCAGCCTGTAAAGGTCATCTATATAAACTCGTACAAGACATCTTCTTGATTAGTGAAGAGCGCTTCTGGGAGATTTATAATGATCGTAATTTGAAAGAAGTGCCTTTACCTGAGTTTAGGATTAGGCTCTGTACCTTTGAACTAAATTGGCTACAGGATATAGTCAATGCAGAGCTAGATTTTAGTAGGAATGAATACTTCTCTTGGACTGGGTGGCTATCCATAAGAAATGCTATGATCTATGTGAGCGAGATTTTTATTAAAGACCGCCTGGGCCTCAATTATTTTGGCCGTGCCCGTATGCAGTTTATTAAGAACCCCCACCCACATATTAAATATAGTGAATTGTGTGACATTGACTACATCTTCTACGATGACAGCTCAGCTTCCTTCCAAGGAAGCTCAGATGAGTTAGTTGGTTTAGTTGATCATTTTGGGGAAGATAACATCCTGCTAATCAATATTCGTGGACGTGGAGAGTTTGGTGTGGGAGATAGTCGTAATTACCATGCTGATGGAACAGTGAAGCATACAGTTGAGCTATGGAACACAGGGACGGAGGAAGAGTTCTTAGAGAAAGGTTGTAATATTATTCGGGAGTTCTTGGACAAATGACAATATCCGTTTACACATGCCTCTTAGGAGGCTTTCTTTCGTTCTTCAGTATATGTTTCTCTGCTGTCAATACGAAGTCAATGCAATATAACCGCTATTGGCTAATCCCTCCCATTTCCTACCTTAAAACCTTCTCAGAGATGTTTACAGCCGGTATATTCGTACATGCCTATATTGACAAGCCTATGCTTGATTGTGCTATTCTAGCCTTCTGTATTGGCACAGGAGCTTGGTCTGGTTGCGTAGCTGGAATACATCTTCAAGCGATTCTAGTAAAAGTTCTTTACAAGCAGCCAACTAAGGTATAAACTTCTCCCATCAACAACATTATGAGGATCTTACTATGACCACCAACTCTAACAATGATCTAACTTCCACCCT
>OFQU01000021.1_pt1 | contig 28084 bp, 26 predicted proteins | sample 1542981 | NCBI WGS metagenome assembly OFQU01 (sample SAMN07774233, study PRJEB24372) | wastewater metagenome | isolation source: Exp Tend CN 90WW | collected 2016-02
TAGATCAACGCGCCAAAACCCCCGCCGCAGCAAAACCATAGAACAGTCCTGCCAAAGCGCCAAGCGAGCCTTTTGCAGGACGTTACAGCTTTAAGGAATGCAGCGATTTCAACGGACATGCGCCCTGACAAAACCCGCAAAATCCCGGCATGGACGCCCCGAGCCGACCTAGGTATGATGTCGCCCGCTGCACCAGTAGCTCAGCTGGATAGAGTACTGCCCTCCGAAGGCAGGGGTCGTGGGTTCGAATCCCGCCTGGTGCACCATCTTCTTTCCCTTGTATTACAAGGGGATAGCGCTCCTGACAGAAACCTGTCCTAGTCCTGAAAGTCGTTTTTGCCACAAATTTGCCACACTTAATGTGGCGGGAATGGTCGAAATGGCAACAATCAGGAATCGCGGCGAGTATCAGTGGGAAGCGCAAATCCGTCGCAAGGGCTATCCAGCCCAAAGAAAAACCTTCGAAACCAAAGCAGATGCCCAGGCCTGGGCGCGAATGATCGAAAGCGAAATCGACCGAGGCATTTTTGTCTCTCGCGTCGAGGCAGAGCGCACCGCCTTTCATCAACTCATTGATCGCTACATCTCAGAGATCGCTCCGAAGCACAAAGGCGCGTACTCGGAAATCAAACGTCTGGAAGCGCTCAAGCGTCATCCGCTGGCTACGCGCATCGTTGCCACCCTCACCTCCTCCGACTTTGCCCGCTACCGTGACGAGCGCCTGAAAATCCGCAAGGGCAATACGGTCAAGCGTGAGCTGGCATTGTTTCAATGCGTGATTGAGGTCGCTCGCCGCGAATGGGGAATCCATCTTGCCGAGAATCCGGTGCGGATGGTCAGCCGCCCTAGCTATAACGACGAACGCTCGCGGCGGCTGGACCCGGTTGAGGAGCAGTACATTCTCAGCGCCCTTGAGCTTCGAGAGCGCCGTGCTGATGGCACCTATGCAGATGCGTCGCACAATCCTTGGATACGGCCCATCGTTCAATTGGCGATTGAGACAGCCATGCGCCGTGGCGAAATATTCGAGCTGCGCTGGAAGCATGTGAACCTAGATCGCAGGACCGCGCATCTTCCAGCGACTAAGAACGGACTGCCCAGAACCGTCCCGCTTTCACCAAAGGCTATTCAGCTGTTGAAGGATTTGCCGCGCTCGCTGTGCGGTCGAGTCTTCCCCACCACCGCCGACGCTCTCAAGAAGGCCTTTGTGCGAGGCCTGGAGCGAGCGAGGCTGAAATACCTGGGGGATTGCGGGGCGACGCAGGTAACGCCTCAGGAAGACTTCCTGATCAATCTACGCTTTCACGACCTGCGGCATGAAGCGACATGTCGGCTTGCGACCAAGCTGCCGAATTTGATCGAGCTTGCCAGCGTGACGGGACATCGGGAAGTGAACATGCTGAAGCGTTACTACAACATCACCGCAGAAGAGCTCGCGGCAAAGCTGGCTTGATCAGACCTATGACTACTTCTCAATGGTCAGCTTAGAGCTGACCATTGATCTTGCAACACGCCCGCGCGAACTCAGCATAGGTGCACGGGGCCCTGTTGCCGGGTCAACAATCGCCCGTTGTTGCGGCCTCCTTCCTTCAGAAAACATGTCATCTGTTAAAAAGCTGTCCTAGTGATTGAGCGGCTGATTGGCAAAAGCTGGGCTCACCAGATCAATCGAGCGATAAAGCGATGACAGTAGATTATGAAACTATCCAGAAAATACAGAAGCTTGGCGACGATGTTCTGATTGGCGTGGTTGAAGTAGCAGCGCTGACCGGCTTCAGCGTGCTTACGGTCCGTCAGCGCAAACTGCCGAGGCTTGAGCCTGTACCGGGACTGTCAAGGTTGAGATGGAGACTGGGTGATCTGAGGACTTGGATGCGCACCGGCAACACAGAAAGTCGAGATTCAGCCACCGTCATCGCACCTGTTTCACATCCGAAACGCACAGGGAGGCCCACAAAGAAAGCGCAGGTGGAGGCGCGACAATGACCTGTCCTAGCTCGATTCATCTCCTTTGCACCGGGAGCAGTGAGCATGAGTAGACAACGAACCATTCGGGACCAGAATTTTTGGCGCTCCCCACGCTTACTGAATTGCACCACCGAGGACAAAGTTGCCTTGCTGCACCTGTTAACGGCTCCTGACAGCAACATTACGGGCGTATACCCACTTGTTCCACGCATTGCCGGAGCAGAAATTGGATGGACGGCGGATCAGTGGTTGCAGGTCATCCATCGCCTCCAGGATGAAGACCTAGCCAGGTATGACAACGTCAGACTCATAGTTTGGGTAAAAATCTGGTGGGATCACCACTCTGCTACTCAAGTGACAGGGCCAAAACTACGAGCCAGAGCGTTGGAAGAAATTCGCCGTATACCAAGCGAGTGGCTAGACGACTTTCTGAATGACTTCAAAGAAAGGCTGAACGACGACCAGCAGGATTGGATAGATGAATCCCTCCGGCCGCGCTCAAAGCGATACGTAGAAGAAGACTCGATACTACACGGATGCCATATCGATACCGTATCAGCCAGTGTCATACCTAACACTAAACCTCAACCCAAACTCTCAACGAAAACACCAACGTCTTTGCCCACCTCTTACGAATTGGATATGTCTGGAATCCCTCCTGAACATCGGACGGATGTCCACAGAGCGCTTGTGAAGGCGAAGGTAAGCGGAAAACTTAGACATAGGCCGCAACTCGTAGTCAACGCGATGGCAGAAAATTACCGATCTGCTTCAGGTAAACCACATAGCGCCATGGCCTTAACTCTGTATCTGGCCGAGAATCTGAATGGCGGTAACGAAGTGAACTAGGTTTGTCTGAAGCCAACTCAAACGGGGAGGATGAATGCTATGGCTAGAAGGAGTCGTGCCGCCGTTGAGCGAATAATCCTCCAAGCTCGGATATGGGGGTGGGATATGTCCTGGTCGTTCAGCATGGCCACGCCTACCGATACCAGGCCAATCGGTCACCATTATTCAGAGCATATTGCGCTCAAGCTTTACGGCTCCGTCCGATACCCTGAAGCATTCAAATACCCAACCTTAGAATGCTATCTACACGTTGACCCATTACTCCTAAGCGACAAGTCGGTTCCTCGCTGCATCGGCTCAATGCAGGCGACTGGCAAAAAACTCATCGCTTATGTCGCCGTTCACAACGACCGCTTGAACAGCTTAGTCATCGCTGCAAGTCGACTTGTTGCCCTGGAGATTAATGCGGAGCCCCTGAGGTACCGCAAGGCTAAGGTGATGGGTATCCACCTAAGCACCGAGCTGGAGTCTGACTGGTAATGGTTCTTTTGATCATAGGGCGCTAGTGTCCAGTGCTCGCTTACTAGACCTCCCCGGTGCCGAGCAACGAATGACGAGGCTCAAAACCCTAATTCCTCGTCGAAGTAATCGCTATCCAGTTTCGGTAGTTTTAGAAGCCGGGACGTTACCCCGACCTCGTGGTCCATCATCAGGTTGACTAGTCGGATGCCATCCACCAGCACCATGCCTTCCACTGAGCGGACAAAGTCGATGCCTTGGGCAGTGAAACCCGACGTAGTGATAAATACCCCTCGCTTGGCCTTTTGCCCAGCAAGTGCTCCATAGAACGCTTGCAACTCAGGACGGCCTACAGTGCCTTGCCAGCGTTTTGCTTGGACATAAACTTTTTCCAGTCCGAGCTTATCAAGCGAAATTACCCCATCAATTCCGCCATCTCCGCTTCCACCAACACGCTGCAAATCGTTTCGGCTAGCTCCGTAGCCAAGGCTGTGCAAGACGTCGAGCACAATGACTTCGAAGCGGTTGGGACTGACTTGTAGCAGGTTATCCAGCAGATCGGCAGCTGTTGCATCGCGTAGTTCACGCAGAGCCTGCTCCAACCGATCGTCTGGGCTCACAGTTGCTGATATAGGTGTAGCTGCGTCTTGCTCTCGCCCATCTAGCGGGACGGCATCTGTGGGGTTCCTAAGCTTCACGTCCATGAAGCCGATGGCGAGTTGCTCAACCTGACCCGCAGTTAGCGGTGACGGGTGCTCTGTGGAATAAGCAGTGCCAGCTTCGGTTAGCTTCCAGTAGCCTCGTTTGGCGCTGGAGGATAATCCTGCGCGTTTGAGACGGTCGTGAGCCCATCCAGCACGGTTCTTATAGGTCGCTTGCCCACTCGCAATCAGCTCTTGCCGCTGTGGTTCGGATAAATTCAAAGCCCGGGCCGCAGCTTCATGCGCGTCGCGTGCTGTCGCACCTTCCGGATTAGCCGCCAGGTAACGCAAGATCGGCTCAATGAATTTGTCGTATGTAGGAACGGACATCAGTATTCCCTTCGCAAGGTTGCCAGCGTGGGCAAATGTGGTAAGCCGCATGTTATTCGGAGCACTCGGTTACCTCGAGGCCTAATGAGCTTGCTAGCTCTCGCGCTTCTGAATCTACCCGTAAGCGGCTGACCACTGCTTGCGCTCGGGCCTTCTCTTTGGCCAGATACTCTTCGATAAAACACTCAACAATCTGCCCCTGACTCAGGCTTGGCGCCGATATCTGACGCTTGAGCCTGTTCAGAATTTTGCGCGCGCTGAGTTGGGCCGCTTCCCGCAGATATGCCCCCAATAGAAGATCGCGAAAAACCCATTCAGAGATCCATCCCTTCGCGAATGCCCAGAACAACAACCGATGGTAGGTATCCCAAGCCATGCGCGAATGGCCACTCAGATAACGGCGCAGGATTCGACCGTCGGCGTCCCTAAAACATAAATCCCAAGCTCAGTAAGCAATCGCTCCAGCTTGACCTTGGACATACCCGACTTCAGAGCAATACCAGAGAACAGGTACTCGACCATATCCACAGGCACGCGGACAACGAAATTTTTCCTACCGGTGTCCTCATGACGCTTGATCTCACGAAAGACAAACTGGAAAGCTTCTGTTGGGTCGATGTCCGGATGAGATAGCTGCATCTCGCTATTCTTTGGCTAATGGGCGCGGCTGTCAAAGGAGTGCCCAACAGGTTAGTCAATACAAGTATCGGCACTGGAGACGCGAAGTCCGCGAAACTTGGAAGCTCACCGAAGTGCTATGCCGCACGTGATACTTTGAGTGCCGCCCAAAATGAACCCGGTAAATCATTCGAGCACGGCGTCTGAGGTGAATTGGTGCAATCGCTCCCAACGATTCCGGTGCGGAAAACCATAGTGGGATGAATCCAAAAGACAACTGCTGCCTACTACCGCCCATGCGGAGCCTGGGCAATAGCAGCCAGCCTGATAATTAACTGATTATGACCTCGCACTACACAATGAAACGTGCGAACTCCGTAATGAAAACGACGACCCGCATGCCGACTTTTTCGCGAAAATCGTTCAATACATGAGGAGCTATTTGTCCCTCACGAACGCTGGCGGGGCAATGCGCCGTCGGCGAAGGCTAGGATCGAAAGAGTCAAGCAAAACGTCCTTGATGCGCTGAGCGGAAATTTCGAGCCCTTCAGGGGAGGCTTTTCGGATAGCACAAATCAACCGCTCACGATTGGAGCGCTTCAGACGCATAATCTCGGCGAAGCTACTTTCGTCGTCACTGGATTGTTCCATAACAACCTCCAAGGCATCTTGAGAGCATCACCGGAGTACTAAACGGCAGTGTCAAATAGCTCTCTCAGATTCGTCACTTTAGCCTTTGTGCTTCCGCATCACCACAAGCGTCCAAAAATCGTCTCACGCTTATCAGCGTCAAGCATACACACATGCTGCTTTCTCTTGTTCTGCAGCAGAAAGTCACTCAAGGCTAGGGGCAACTCGGTAAATCCCAGCCGTCGCTCTACCGTCTTTCACGCCGTCCAATCGTCTCATCCTCAGCTGCTGATGAGTTACGCATTTTTCGCACATGTAATCGTCTTGAATTCGTCTTTTTTTCGTACCCCGTGGCGCCCCCTAAATGCCAACGCCTCTTGCCCCCTGCTGTACCCGGATAGCGCAAAAATTATCTAGATTCTGAGAGGAAAGACTAGGACAAGGTAGGGTTTGCTATACCGCCAGTACCTGGCGCCTCACAACCGGCGCGCACCAGTCGTTCCACTCCCTCTGCTTTGCCTACCTTCCCTGCTCAGGGCAAGCCCCGAGACCCCAACACCTGGAAAAAGGAAAATATTGAGTCGTAGTGAACAGCGCCGACACACGGGATGGTTACCGGGGGTAACCCGCCCTGCAGACACAAAAAAAGCCCGTATCGAGCGGGCTTTTCGTTATCAGAAGATCATGCGACTTCGATCGACGCCATTTCAGCAACGATCTTCTCGAAGACCGCAGCGTCGTTGTGGTGCGCGCTGTAGGCATCGAACGACGAATCACGAAACGAGTTGTAGATCGAGCCCTTGCCGAACAGCGCATAGCGCGCCGGTTTGGTGGCACGGATCACCAGTCGGGCAGAAGCTGGCAGGTCTTTGCCCTCGTATTCGCTGTTATCCCAAGCAGAACGTGGGGCATAGCGACCTTTCGACAGTTCCACGCACTCCTCTACACCGGCATCGTTGGTATATCCGGTAGGGCAGCCTGCAGGCAGGGCGCCGACTTCGAGCACGAAGTTAGCCTCATGCGTCTGGCTGCCCGGACTCCAGAAGTTCAGGCGAACCGGGTTTACAACGGTCGCGTAGTTGTCCAGGGAGCTGGTGCTGCCCGACCATTCCAGCAGGCCATCATCAGTCGCGCGGGAGTTCAAGAACTCGTCACCACCACCGCCAGGGAGGAAGACGTGGGCGTCTTTGCCTTGCATCGCAGCGAAGACCTCAGCGATCTCTCCCGGGGTGTGCCACTCGGCACGATCAGGGATCTCGCCACCGAACAGCGCGGAGAGTTTCTCCTCCCACGAATCAATCATCTCTTTTTGGTCTTCTGGCACTTCCAATTTATTCGTCACGTATGGTTCCTCATTGTATGTAGGCAGGCTGTGGGTGATCGTCGTGGCCACCCATTCAATCTAAGGCGAGCGGCGCAATCATATGCCGCTCGGAGTAAACGCGGCGGGCTATTCACGCCGGCACTAGATTTAATCAGGAGCTGCAGTTAGGCAGGGTGCCACCGCAGCCATTTACGGTGGAGGAAGTACACCAGGGTGAGGATCGAGCAGCCGAAACCGAACTCGCCATTACGGTAGGGCTTCTCGCCTACCGCGTAGAAGACGATGGCGGCACCGATGCCGACCAGTATGGTGATCAGAAGGGGCATCAACAGGGGTTTAAGCTTGCTCAAACGGAACGCGCTCCATGCGGGGAACAAAGGGCCCCAACAGCCTTGCCCCGGGGTGAGGCGGCGACGAGTGTACTTCCCCTTGGGCAGTGGGCAAAACCACGGGGAGGGCAAAGAACAACGCCCCGCCCGTGGGATGGCCGAGGCGTTTGGTGATGTTCAGGGGGCAACGTTGAAGGGGAACGAGAACCCCAACCTCCTGACAATTTGAATCATCGCGTCACGATCAGCGTGCAGCTGCGATTTTATTGCCGCTGATTCGGAATTTACCCAGTTGCCAACGCAACGCTGCCCCAATACCAATCGGCAAATCCAGCGCCGGTAATAGTTCACAAAGCAACAGCCTGGGTCAGTGAAATGTCGGCAACAGAGTCAATCCTGCGCCGGCAACAACAGCTGCTTACACCTAGAGGTGAGAACGGAAAAAGATGAGGTGCTCTGCGCCCGTCTCAGCAGCGGGAATGAAAAAGAAGAAAATCTACGCCAATACAGTATCCCGCCATGGATCGGATACTGCTTCAGGTGGTTTTCGTGAACAGCCGTAAATCGTAATCGCCGTGTGTTGATTTATAAGTAGTTCCCGAAGCTTGAAACCCGAGTTCAGCCAATACACGATGCATCGCTACGTTGCCTGACCTAGAAGTGGCAAAAATACCGGCTCCAGCTACTGTCGTAATAACGGCCTTCGCCAAATGAAACGAATACTTGTTCCCCCTCGCCGCAGGCGCAATAAACACCCAACCCAGCTCGTGAAGAAACCTTTGCTCTGGCAAGGAAAATCCAGAATGATCAGAAATTTTATTTCGATATCTTTCACTGGGATTTTTAACTGCCGCTATCCCGACTAGCCGGTTTTCGATCCGTAAAAACCCTAGAGTTTCTGCAGTCATTATGCGATTAGGTAACCCTTGGGCTGCCACTTCTCCCCCTTGGACAACCAAATTGAGAAACTCTTCTCGCTCTCGATCCGAGCACTCTCGCGGGCTCTTAACGTCAACTTGATTCATCCTCACCTCATTTGAGCATTCGTTTCTGCTCACTTCCTCGGAGCGATCTGCGTACAGGTGATCACTGCTCTACGTTCGCTAGGCTGATGCCAGCCTCACGCTATAAAATAAAAAGTTTGAATAGCAGCATGAGTTGTCTCAGTCAGAAACGATACCTCCCATGCTATAGAATCAACGCTTACGCATCAGCTCCTCTGAATAGCTACCGCAGTCCTCAGCACGCTGACGAAAATGCTCGTTGATAATGTTTGGCATCTCCAACTCGACTCCTGACTTATCAAGAATCAGCTTACGTCCAGATTTATTAAAGCGACCAACCTCATGTAGCACGAGCTCAGCACCAATACCAGCTCGAAATGCATCAATATTCGCCTCACGCACTACACATGCAATTGCCCAATCTCCCACGCCGAAGGCCAGCTGCCAAAGCGGTACGCTGAAGCATGTTGACGCTTGGATAGCTAATGGGTCCATAGGTAGCGCGTTTTCTGCAATGCAAATCCCTGCGCCATCTGCACAAAAAATAGTGATGGCCTCCGTTAAGCCATCGCTCAAATCACATGCTGCGACAACACTATGTGTATCCCTAAAGTATGTGCCCTCTCCAATACGAGCACTTGGATGGGTAAGGACATCAATCCATTCTTGTGGAATTTTTTCATCTGAAGCCGCTGCGTCGATTAATGCCACGGCACTAGCGAAGCCACCGAGCCGTCCTGCTATAAAAAGATAATCCCCCTGGCTCGCAGCCGCTCGTCCATAGGCGGAACCTTTTTTAACTGTTCCCAATGCAGCACCGATCACTTGAGCTGCCGGCCCCTCTTTGGTGTCACCACCCAAGAATACAATTTGATGTGCAACACATGCTTCTTCGCAACCTTTGATAACGTCGCGAACATTATTTGCGTCAAAATTTCCTGGCACTACAATGGATAGCATTAATGCTCGAGGCTTGGCTCCTACCGCTAGCAAATCACTGACATTCGCCGTTACCGCAAGTCGCCCCCATGCCTTGTAGTCCCCAAGACCGTGACGTACCGAAACTGGAAACGGTGCACGATCAATCTTGAATGCCAAAAGCTCTTCTAAACCTATATCAATGATACTCGCATCATGCCCAAAGCCATTAACAAATTCCGGAGCAGTATGTAGAGTGGGAAGCAATGATTTCAAAAATGCTTTTTCACCGATATCGGACATAGTAACCATTACTGCCTCCCACTCTTGACATTTACTTGTGAAGTGATAACACTCGGCCCGGCTTTAGGCTTAGCCGATTGCAGCTCAGCCAACTGTTGCTTCAGCTCGGTGGTAGTAGCGTTGCTTTTCTCAAACTCACGCTTGTACTCATCTAGTGTTTTACTCATATCTTTAATCTGATCGCGTTGTTCTCCAATCCGATCTAATAGGCTGCTGTACGAGAAGAAACCAGGCACCGCCAACACCGCCACAACAAGCGCTGCAAACACTAGCATTTGCCCGCTCAGCCAAGTAAGTTTTTCCTGAACAGACTTTGACGCATTAGCGATCTCTGTGAGACTGCTTACAAGCGGCTTAGATAGCTGTGCTTCTAATGTTCCTACTGATCTGTGAGCACGACTTCCAATCGCATCTGATGTTAACCTTGTAAATTCGATAGTCGCAACCCGCTCTCCACATTTCAAGTGGTAAGGTGCTGATGAAAGATTATGAAGCATCACCACGACCTTACCATTATAGGTTGGATCGAAAGGTGGTTGAGAAGTAAGTACCATTCCCGCATAAATGTGGGTCATTCGCAGAGAAACTCTTGCGGTCACATTATTTGGTAAATTAATATTTTCTGCAGTGAGAATAAAGCATACCGCATGAGGTGGAATTGTTATTGACTGTGTTGACCGCAACTTCTGTGTTTCAAATGGAAATGATGCATCACTTTGGCCGATGTAATATTCATCTCCGACCGTAAGGTCATAAGAGCTCAGGCGAAGGTTATTTTTTTCGTCAAATGGAAATATCAAGCCTGGGCTATTATTCGAAAGAGACTTGATCTCCGCGTCGTTGAGTATCATCGTCGAATTATCCTTTCCTTAACACTACATAACGTAACACGCAATTCGTTTACTGACATACCAATTGCGGCTGAGCAATCTCTGACCGAAGCTTCTAAATCGCCCTTCAAAACTAACGCTTCTTGATTGCGAGCACTCCACGCAGACACTGTTAGAGTGCCTTGCGTGACATTACTAACGTTGTGAAGATCGACCGCTCGCTTAGTATAAATATCCCCAGCGAGCATAACGCTGCTTGCAACAAGTGAAACACCTGTCGACCCATCCGCCGCAGCTACACTACATCCCATAGCCGTGTCGAAGCTGTAAAGGAAGCGGGCGTAATTCGCGCCTGGTTTTAGCTTATAGGAGTTCTCAGTCAATCGACCCAGAATGACGCGCGAGGAGAAATCTGCACAGTGAGAATGAATATCTTCCTTTTCTACTGATTCCCTATCCCAGAGGTGCAAGCGGAGACACGCACCAGCATCGTCTGCAATCAGTACGATTTTGAGGAAGCCCAGCTGGTGCCGATGTGACCGTCTTGCGGCTTCTATCAATAGAGTGTTGTCGGCCAACAAAGAATCCAAATAGTGGATCAACGTGGAGTTGGACGTGTCATATACCGCCTCCATGATGGCCGGCCATTGAGATACCCCGCCGCGTCGGAGGGCTTTGCTACCATCCTCTACTTGGATTAGGGTCTTCATTGCGCGGAAAATCCTCGAGTGGGGGATGAGACTGCTGGTGACGAACACATACCAGCCTGATAATTTTACCGGCCTTGGTCAATGCTCGTTGCCTAACCGCAGCTATGGAAGTGAAAGATTAGTATTTTAAGCGAAACGACGATATCAGGGCTTGGCTTCATGTCTTTCGGTGCAAGCGCTGCTTTGGCGACCGGCTTGTTTATATCCAAAGCCAGGACGTCCATGAGCGCGGGATACCTGCTCGTGGCCCTTGTGCCAATTATTCTTTCAGGCGCCGCGATGTTCATGCTGCCGGTTTTCAAGGATGCTAAATCACTAGGGTTCTATCCGATTGGGTTACTACTCGCATTTATGTGGCAGCAAGTAGGTCCGCTTTTGGTGGGCGTCACAGGTAGGCCAACAGCCGCTCAAATTCTGATCTACGCGTACGGTTTCGTCGCTGCATTCCTCTCGCTAGCAGCTACAACAGGCGTGTTCTTGATTGATCCTTGACCTCAGCACTCCATACCACGCGTGGCGAACACGCAGATCAACAGAGGTGTTGGCGCTGATGCTATTTAGACCCGGCTGTCAATTTTAACTGACCTATATGCGGCCTCTGACATTCCCCATGAATACATCGTTTGATGATCACTCTGCCAGGTCAGTGAATGCCGGCAACCTGGGTCAGGTCCACATCAGCGCCAACAGCCATCAAGCGTATCGGGCACTGAGTATGCTTCGGCTCATAGCTCTAAAGAGATCTCGCTCTGCGCTAAGATCTCGTAAGCTGTGCTGCCCGTCTGTAGCAGTTCGACTGCTTGATTGAGCACATTCTGTTCGAGCGTCTGTTGCTCCAGCAAACGGCCGAGCAATATCACTTCACCCTCCGCCTCTAGAGCTACTAATCGGTCCGGAGTGTTGAACGCCCAACGATCAAGGATATTCCAGCCCTTTAGGTTGTATGAGGGTGAGCTCCGGACGGCTTGAAGCGTTTCCGCTTTCAAGGTTTTCGATGCGATTTCCAGCGGTTGTGGTTGCCCGGTCAGCATGGGTGACTCCTGCGTGCATGGTACGTTGGGCGCTACTTTATGGGCTGAGTATCGTAGTCAATTTGGCCTCGGTTGTAAGAACTTCAGCTAGTTTTAGCACAAGGCTGAGCAATGGCACGATTCGAGTCCTGGCACCGACTTGACAATAGGTCGGCAGTAACGCACACCTCTCTTGTGCACGCACTGAAATAAGGCCCACACAAGAGAGGTGCGTGACGATACATCTGCGAAAAAGCAGCCGGCTTACAGTGACCACTCATTCGACAGAGACTCTGCCTGCTTCAGCACCAACTCCACTGCATCTGATTGCTGATCTGGCGGGTACTTCCACCGCTGCAAACAGCGACGCACCAAAATGCGCAGCTTCGCCCGTACGCTCTCACGAACCTGCCAATCGATAGTCGTACTGGCGCGCAGCTTCTCGGTAAGCTCCATGGCGATTTTCTTGAGCGTCTCATCACCCAGCTCGCGTACCGCGCTTTCGTTGTTAGCCAACGCATCGTAGAAGGCAATTTCATCGCGGCCCAGGCCCAGCGAAGCTTCCCTCTCCAGCGCGGCCTTGAACTCCTTGGCCATCTGGATCAGTTCTTCGATGACCTGCGCCGTCTCGATCGCTCGGTTGTGATACTTGCGTAATGTCTCCAGCAAGCGGTCGCCGTACTTCTTCTCCTGCACTACGTTGTTGCGCGCGCGCGCCTTAACTTCGTCACGCAACAGTTTTTCCAGAAGCTCCACGGCAAGGTTGCGGCTTTCCATCTGCCGCACGTCGTCCAGGAACTCATCCGAGAGCAGGCCTATGTTGGGCTTATCCAACCCGGCCAGCGTAAAAATATCGTCCACCCCATCAGAGATGATGGCATTGTCCAGAATCTGCTTGAGCGCGCTGTTCTTCTCGGCATCGCTGCGCTTCTTATCGACAGTGGTGAACTTGGTAATGGCCGCCTTGATGGCTGAGAAGAAGGCAATCTCCTTACGCAGTGGCGCGGCTTCATCCAACGTACCACACAACGAAAAGGCCTTAGTCACTGCCAGCATGGTGTCGAGGAAGCGTGTTTTTCCGTCCTTCAGGCCCAGAATATGGTTGGCAACGGGCACCAGTAGTTCGAGTGGCCGAGTCTCAAATGCGCTGTAGTCGAAACCGTGCATCATTCCTCGCACGATATCCATCTTCTCTAACAACACAGCCAATGCTTCAGCAGAGTTATGCGTAGGGTCTCCCTTACCTTTGGCATCGGTATAGGTCTTCAGCGCCGCTTTCAGCTCGTTGGCGATGCCGATGTAATCGACCACCAAGCCTCCAGGTTTGTTCTTAAATACCCGATTGACGCGCGCAATGGCCTGCATCAGGTTGTGGCCTTTCATGGGTTTATCGATGTACATGGTGTGGCAACACGGCGCGTCAAAGCCCGTCAGCCACATGTCGCGCACAATCACCAGCTTCAGCGGGTCTTTCACGTCTTTGAAGCGAGTTTCCAGACGTTTCTTCACCTGCTTGCTGTAAAGGTGCGGTTGCAGCAGGGCCTTGTCAGCAGCCGATCCTGTCATCACGATCTTGATAGCCCCTAGCTCGGGGTTATCGCTATGCCAGTCAGGACGCAAGCTTACGATGGCGCTGTAGAGATGAGCGCATATATCGCGACTCATGCACACGATCATGGCCTTGCCGTCTACCACAGATACACGCGCCTCAAAGTGCTCGATCAGGTCACGCGCCACCTGCTGCAAGCGAGGCTCTGAACCCACAAGCTTTTCCAGCGCAGCCCACTCGCCTTTGGTTTTTTCTCGGCTGACGATGTCTTCTTCGTCTTCAACAACCTCTTCAACTTGCTCATTGAGCGTGTCGATTTCGGCTTGGTTCACATCCAGCTTGGCCAAACGGCTTTCGTAGAAAATCGGCACTGTTGCGCCGTCATCCACGGCATCCTGGATGTCATAGATGCTGACGTAGTCACCAAACACTTCGCGGGTATCACGATCTTCCAGAGCAATGGGCGTGCCAGTAAAGCCAAGGAAGGTGGCGTTCTTCAATGCGTCATGCAGATGTTTGGCATAGCCGAACACATACTTGCCTGTTTTGGTGTCCAACCGGCCTTTGGTGCCATACTGGCTACGGTGGGCCTCATCGGATATCACCACGATATTGGGGCGATCAGAGAGCAACGGATGCTTCTCTTCCCCTTCCTGCAGCGCAAATTTTTGCACCGTGGTGAAGATGATGCCGCCCGCCTCGCGGGAAGCCAGCATCTCGCGCAGTTCATCACGGTCTCCGGCTTGCAGTGGGGTTGTCTTGAGCAGGTCACTGGCGGCGCAGAAGGTGGCGAATAACTGGCCATCCAGGTCATTGCGGTCGGTCACGACGATTAACGTGGGGTTCTTCATTTCGGGTTGCTGCAACAGCTTACCCGCGTAGCACGCCATGGTGATGCTTTTGCCCGATCCCTGCGTGTGCCACACCACGCCTGCTTTGCGTGAGCCAGGCTGCACCTCATTGGCATAAGTCGCACGCTCTTCGTGGACAGCGAGCACACCTTTATCCGCATTTTGGGAGGCAATCACCGTGGCGCGCACGGCCTCGCGAACCGCATGGAACTGGTGATAACCGGCAATCTTTTTGACAATGCTGTCGCCATCCTGCTCGAACAACACGAAGTGCCGCACGAAATCCAGAAACAACTCAGGCTTGAAGAAGCCACGCACCACTGTTTCCAGCTCCATCTGCAGGCGCGGCCGGTCGTCTTCGTTCAGGATGGTGCGCCAGGGCAACATACGTTCGGCGTTAGCCGTGAGCGAACCCACCCGCGCCGTCCAGCCATCACTCACCACCAAGGCGACGTTGCTGTTGAACAGGTCGCTGATCTCGTCCTTGTATGTCTGCAGCTGGTTAAAGGCGTCCCAGACGTCTGTTTGTTCGTTGGCAAGGTTCTTCAGCTCCACCACGGCCAGCGGTAAACCATTGACGAAGGCGATCAAGTCGGGCCGCCGGGGCTGTCGAGTGCCGGTGATAGTGAATTGGTTCACCACCAGAAAGTCGTTGTTGCTGGGCTGGGCAAAGTCGATGAAGTACACCCAGTCCTGCTTCTTCTGCTCGCCGACTTCAAACTCCACCGACACACCGCTGAGCAACAAACGGTGCACGCTGCGGTTACGCACTACCATCTGCGGTTCGCTCACCGTTTGCAGCGCATGCACGGCCTGCTCAAGGGCGGCAGCCGGAATTTGCGGGTTAATCCGTGCCAGTGCGGCCAGCAGGCGCTCTCGCAGAACCACCTGGCGGTAGTCAGTGCGTTCAGGGGCGTTGCTATCCGGGGCAATATCCGGGCCGTGGGCAAATTGCCAGCCAACCTGCTGGAACCAGCTCAGGCACAGTTCTTCGAGTTGCTGTTCGTTCAACATGTGAAACCCTTACGCCTTCCTGGGCTAGCTGGCAAACGCCCTGGTTTGTGGTGAAACAACAAAACCCATACAAATCAGCGCCTTAATGACGGCTCGGCAACCAAAGCCGATTTGCGATGAAATGGAGGCAATGCCCATGCCGGGATACATCGCGCATAGCGTCTGGAGTCCGGCATTTTTCAAGCTCTGAGGCTGAAAGATGCCGTAAAACCATAAGTCGATCTGCCCTAGTGAGTGAGTCATCCAAATACCACCTGTCTACGTGCTACGGCGATGGCTAGCCTGAGAATCTGCTCCAGCAGGCTGTGATCCGGCTTGCCCTCAGCATCGTGGGGCGTCGTATACCAAAGTGGCCGAATTTCCAGCTGCAACAGCCGGGCTTCCTTGCGGGCACGCTCTTGCGGTGTGGCGGGTTCATTGAGCAGGGCAAAGTGGTCCGGGATTTCAAATGCCGCTTCATCGACCACTGATTTGAACAGATCAAGCGTCCTGTCCTGCTCCAGGCTGCAGCCCAAGAACAGCAGCGAGTGGCTGATAAAGATTTGCCGCAGCGCCCGAGGCAACTGGTTTTGGAATGCAAAGGGCTCACCCGCAGCCCCACCGTAGGCTACCTGGTATTGGGTCTGGGTGAATACATGGGTGTTGGCCTGCCCGGCATCTCCGTGCAGTTTCAGAATGCAACGCTCACCGCGCAACAGCCGCTGCACGAAGTTGTTACCTGCCTGCATACCGTGCATGTAGCCATCCAGCGGCTGCCCTTTTTCTCGAAACAGGTCTTCGATGACCGTATCGAAATTGGTGGTGACGATGCAGCCGTTGGCGAAATCAGGCAGCAGCGCGACCGGCCCGGTGATCGCCCCCCGCTGACGAAACTCTGTCTTGATAAAATGCTGCACCTGCTGCTCCGCAGCCTCATGCAGGACTTGCGCGGCTTGCAGGTAATCGTATTGCGCCATCAGCGGCTCGATGTCCTGCACATCCAGGCCCCCCAACTTTTGTGCAATCTTGCGCAGCGCCTCGCCCCACATCGGATAGCCGCAGGGCTTGGAAAGCCCCGCACCGACAAACGGCGCGATTCGCCCGGAGCGAATGGCATCCACAAGGTCGAGAAAGACTGCTTGCTGATCGGAGCCCTTGATAAAGGCTGTTGCCGCCTCGTGCTGATTGACCTGACACTGGCCTTCCCAGTGATCCAGCTCATCCAGATAGGCATCACGCTCAACCCAGTACAAGGCATCGCTTACCTTGATCAGGTACTCGTGTTCCGGGTCGCGCAGGCTTTTAAATGCTAGCGGCTCAGCCTCATCGAGTACCGCATTGAATTCCTGATTCGACGAATATGCCGCCTGCAAGGCTTCCTCGACCTTGTCCACGATAAGCTTGTTTTCACGGAGCTTTTTGATATCCATCATGTGGCCCCGGCAGGTTCGGCGAGTGCTTCGACAGACAACTCGCCGGAGAGCAGTTTTGGGAGAAGGGTGTTACGCAGTTCGTCGAGCACACGCATCTGTTGAGCGGAGCGTTGCACCTGTCGAAACAGAGGGGCAGTTGCGGTATGAAATGCTGCCAGCAGCACGGGGCCTGGGGTCAACAAAGTCAAGGACTCAATGTGCGCCTTGGTGATGGCCTCGCGCGACGCGCCTGCATTCAGGCCGAGTAAATAGCTTTTAATCTCCGATCGCAGCAGGTGCATGTGAATGAAACGCGGCGGTACGCCGGCCTTGGCCCGGATGATCGCCACGTGCTGATTCACTCGGGCCGGAAGTGCATCAGGCTCGACAACACAGGTCCGCAGAATCGACGCACCAGTGATGTTGAGCAGGACATCGTCCTCTTGAACCGTGACACCCTTGAGCTGCGTGGCGGCTCCGTCCGAAATGCGGGCCAAGCCCTCCCAGACAAACAAGCTGTCGTAGACGTTTTGGCTGCGAATGAGCGCCACGCCCTCTTCGAGGTAAACCTCTTTGCCGCCTCGCGGTGTTGAACCGCTGCCAATCTTGTCCGTGAGCTGCGCCAGCGCTTCGTGGCTCCAACCCTTGGGAATCACACCCAACTCCGACTCTTCCATCTCGTCCGGGAACAGTGCGGCGGTAGCGGCGAGTTGGTCGAATTGCTCGGGCGGCAGGGCATCGAGTTGGGCGTCGGACTTGCCACTGATAGCACTCATAGCGGCGCGTAGCGGATCGCGGGATTCCTGAATGGTAGCGATCTTGGCTTTGACCGGATCGAAATCAACAAACCACGATTTAAAGATGGTTTGCGCCATGGCTTCGAGGGTTTGGTTGATGCGGTGGTTGAGGTCGATCTTTGAATCAATATCCAGCATCACTTTCGCGATCTGGCGCTGCACAACAAGTGAGGGGAGATCAATCTCGAAGTCGGGAAACTCTTTGAGTGCGATCCGATCTACCGTGCTTCCGTGGATGGTCCTAGATGTCAGAAAGTCCTGAAATGCCGGAGACAGGTACTGATATAAAAAGAAATGCGGATCAAGTTTTAATGGGTCCGTCCTGACCAGTCCCATTCGTCTCCCAAGGCAACAGCGAAGCCCTTTAGGAATGATCGCCGCCTCACCAATGCGAGTTTCGTAGGAAAAGACAACATCGCCAGCTTTGGGCGTGACCCGGCGAGTCCACTTAACGAACTCGTCCTCGGACAAGTGTTCGGTATTGGAGAGATCAAGGCGGCCTCGATTAAGAGAGCTAATTCCCAAAAAGACTGGCCCGCCGGCTGTCTTTGTCGGTGTTGCATGAGGGCCGTCAAATACGTCTGCGACGTCTCCGATGCGTACCCGAGGCCACGCACCACGCTCACTCTGAATGTCTTTAGGCGGCATAACCCAACCCCGCCAAGTTCTTCTTGATCTCGCCCTCCAGCTTGGCACTCTCCAAAAACTGCTCCGACAATTGCGCCGTCAGCCGCGCCATCTTGTCGGCAAAAGCTTCGCTGTCTTCTGACTGCTCCTCTGCGCCCACGTAGCGCCCCGGCGTCAACACATGCTCGTGCTCGCGGATGTCCTCCAGCGAGGCGGAGTAACAGAAGCCTGGCACGTCTTCATAGCCCTCACCCTGCTGCCAGGCATGGAAGGTGTCGGCCACCTTTTTGATGTCATCCAGGGCGAAGTCGCGCAGCACGCGGTCTTTCATATAGCCCAACTGGCGCGCGTCGATAAACAGGAACTGACCGCGCCGGTCGCGCTTCTTCTTGTCGAGGTTAAAGCCGTTGGCCTTGTCTTTGGTGAGGAACCAGATGCAGGCCGGAATTTGCGTATTGGTAAACAACTGGCCGGGCAGTGCCACCATGCACTCCACATAGTCTTGCTCGATCAGCTGTTTGCGGATTTCGCCTTCGTTGTTGGTGTTGCTGCTCATCGAACCATTGGCCAGCAGCAGCGCCATGCTGCCAGTGGGGGCCAAGTGGTAGAGCATATGCTGCAGCCAAGCAAAGTTTGCGTTGCCTTGCGGCGGCGTGCCCGCCAGCCAGCGGGGGTCTTTTTCCAGCTTGGCGTTCCACCACTCCTTCATATTGAAGGGCGGGTTGGCCATCACGTAGTCGGCGCGCAGGTCAGGGTGCAGGTCGTTTTGCAGGGTGTCGCCGGGCTGGCCGCCAAAGTTGAAGTCGAGCCCACGGATGGCCATATTCATGGCCGCCAGCTTCCAAGTGGTGGGATTGTGCTCCTGCCCGTAGACGCTGATCTGGCCGGTTTTTCCATTTGCTACCTTGCCGCCGTGCTCGGCGACAAATTCCTCACTTTGCACAAAGAAGCCGCCCGAGCCCATGGCGGGGTCGTACACCCGACCCTTGAAGGGCTGCAGCATCTCTACGATCAGCGTAACGATGCTTTTGGGCGTGTAGTACTGGCCGCCCCTCTTGCCTTCGGCGAGGGCGAACTGGCCGAGAAAGTATTCATAAACGTGGCCGAGGATATCCTTGCTTTTCAGGTTTAACGGCTGGCCGTTATAGCTGGGCTGGCTGAAGTTCGTGTCGGAGAAGTGCGCGATCAGATCAGCCAACTTGTGGCTGTCGGGCTGGGTGCGGGAAAACTCCTTGTTAAGCACGTTCTTGAGTTTGGTGTTCTCGCGTTCGATGGCCTCCATGGCATTGTCGATTAGCCAACCAACGGTGCGCATCTTGTCTGGCACCATCTCCAGTTCACCCGCCGCGCTACGTACGTAGCGGCCGTCGCTGTCGCGCCTGGGCACGAGCCACGGCAGTTCACTGCCCGGTGGCAGCTGCGCCAATTCACGCAGCGTTTGCCAGCGCGCTTCAAAGGGTACCCAGAAGACGTTTTTCTCGGTGTAGTAGTCGCGAACCTCCAACTCGGCGGCGACATTTTCTTCGTACTCGTCGCTGCCGAGGTCGCCGTAATCCTCGGGGTCCATAAAGTAATCGTCGGCGGGGTTGGTGAGTTGTGCGCGTAGCTCGCGCTGGCGTTCCTCGAAGGCGTCGGATACGTACTTGAGGAAAATCAGGCCGAGCACCACGTGCTTGTAAACCGATGCATCCAGAGCAGAACGCAGCTTGTCAGCGGCTGTCCAGAGCTTCTTTTCGAGCTCAGTGAAAAATTGTTGTTCGATGGGGTTCATCTGGTCATTCCATAATGACTAGGCACGCCCTTTCAACAGGGCATGTCCAGCGAAATTCGCGCTCAGCGCCTCGCTAAGTACTGAGAGGCTATAGTGCGCGGAAAGATACACGCCATGGCCCTGTAACCGCCACAGCAAATAGTATGTCGAGCCACTAACAACGGCATCTGACTGTATCGCCCCTGCTTTTGTAGCCATCTAAGAATCACTTGTGGCGTAAGCGTTATCGTCCTCGATTGACCGCATCTGGCTGTTCTCTGCCAGTCACTTCCTCGGCGTATATTGGCCAAGACAGATGCATGCGATGGTCAGTGCGAATGCAATTGACTGGGTGGCGGCAATGCAATTTAGCGGACAAGCACGATGCAATTATGTAGCGGGCTCTGCAGCGAGTGATGCCACAAATTTGCCACACTCCCCCCACTAACCGGGGCGAAAACCCGCTAACCCGAGCTACCACAACCCTTTGATTTCCCAGCTTATACGCGCTAACGTATTGATTCTAAACGTCGACTTTTAGGACTCCGAAGGCAGGGGTCGTGGGTTCGAATCCCGCCTGGTGCACCATGAATCAAACGAGAAAGCCCCAGACTATGATGGTCCGGGGCTTTTTTGTGGGCGATGACAAGATCGCTGGAACGCCGTCACTCCGTCGTCCAGTCAAACTCATCATATTCACCGTCGTCATCCCCCTCCTCCTCAGCCTCGTCAAATACCTCGTCTTCTTCAACGAGGTCTTCTTCCGGCTGATTCAGCAGAAATTCCTTACGTGTCTCGGTTACTGCACGCCGCATTTGTTCGCCCTTTTCCGGGCAGTTGAGTAGCTGGGCGATGCGGTCGATTTTTGCTGCCACGGTGTCCTCCAGCGCATTGGCAATGGCTCGATAGTGCGCGTTTTTCCGGGGCAATGCCAAATGGCTGGGGAATCAGGGCAGTCAGCCGCCCGTGAGCGGCCGAACCTCAGCGGTGATAACGCCGCACCGCGCTGCTGTTACGCAGCACATGGCCTTTGATTTTTTCCATCAGCTCGGCGCGGGTCAGGCCTGCAGGCAGGGCGTCCGGGGCGAGGTCGAGGGCGTAGATCTGGATGATGTAGTGATGGGCGCTGTCGCCCACTGGCGGGCATGGCCCCATGTAATGGGTGTTGCCTTTGCTGTTGGTGCCGCCGACGCCTTCGAGGGCGGATTTGGCACCGACGCCGGCCGCGATCTGGTGGGTGGTGGGTTTGATGCCGTAGTGAATCCAGTGATCGACGCCCAGGCCTTTCTGGCCATCCGGGTCGTGCATGACGATGGCGTAGCTCTGGGTCCCGGCCGGGCCGGCGTTCCAGCTCAGAGCCGGCGACTGGTTCTTGCCGCCGCAACCGGGTGCGTCACTCGCCGCTGCCGAGGTGAACAGACGGTTATCCGACACGCCGGGGATGCTCAGGGTGAAGCGCTCCTGGGCCTGTGCCGGGAACTGCACGCAAAGGGTCACGGCGATGGCCGCCAGCCATGGGTTGAGAGAGGTCAATCGGGTCATTCCGGGAGCACCTTGTGCAGTGAGGCCGTCGTCGGCCCGCAAACTATAGCTGTACCGTTCGTGCCTTGGCAGTAGCAAATGGCTGAACCTCGCGCGGCGCCGCCAACTCACAAGAGAAATGCCTGCGAGGAAGCCGAAAATGTCCCTGCACCGTGTCGCCCGTTTCGCCGATGTCCCGCAAGACCGTGGCCTGCAAGTCGAAATCGGCGACTGCAAGATCGTCCTGCTGCGCGCCAACGGCGAGTTGCGGGCTTTTCAGGGCCTGTGTCCACACGCCGGGGCGCCGTTGGCCGAGGGGGCGTTGTGTCACGGCAGGTTGATCTGCCCTTGGCACAAAGCCGCGTACCGCGCCGAGGACGGTGGCCTGTGCGAGCCGCCATCGCTGGACAGTCTCAAGCGCTATCCGCTGGAGTTGCGCGGCGATGAAGTGTGGGTCGATGACCAGCCCCTGCCCGATCCGCACACCCCGCCCGCTGACGATCCAAGAACCTTCGTGGTGGTCGGCGCCGGCGCCGCAGGCACGGCGTGCGCGGCGGCACTGCGCGAGAAGGGTTTTGGCGGGCGCATTGTGCTGATCGACGGCGAGCCGGATGCCGGCTACGACCGCACGGTGTTAAGCAAATTTGTTCTGGCTGGGGAAATGGCGGCAAAAGAAGTGCCAACCTTGCGCGATGAGGCGTTCTACCAAACGCAGCGCATCGAACGTGTGCAAGGCGAAGTCAGCTCACTTGACGCTCCAGGCAAAACACTTCATCTGAACAATGGCGGCATCCTCCGCTACGACGCCGCTGTACTCGCCACCGGTGGCGCGCCCAATCCGTTGAAGCTGCCTGGTGCCGAGTTGGCCAACGTCTTCGTCCTGCGTTCGAAAGCCCAAGCTGAACAGATCATCAACGCCGCTCAACCGGGCCAGCGCGCGGTGATCATCGGCGACAGTTTCATCGCCCTCGAATGCGCGTCAGCCCTGCGCGAATACGGCCTCGACGTTACCGTGCTGGCACGCCACGCAGTCCCGTTTGCCAAGCAATTCGGCGAGGCCGTGGGCAAGGCGATTCGCGCCCTGCACGAAGAGCACGGGGTGAAGTTCATCAGCGAACACGAGGCTACGCAGATCCTTGGTGAGGACAAGGTCGAGGGCGTGCTGCTCGACAACGGTCTGCGCTTGGCAGCGGATCTGGTTCTCGCCGGCGTCGGCGTTCACCCGGCCACTGAACCTTTCGAATCATTGCCCAAGGAAGAAGACCAATCGTTGCGTGTCGATGACGGCATGCGCGTCAGCGATGGCTTGTGGGCCATCGGTGATATCGCCACGTTCCCGTTGAGCGGCCAGCCAACCCGTATCGAGCATTGGCGCCTGGCCCAGCAACACGCGCGCATCGCTGCGGCCAACATGCTCGGTGACGAGGAACATTATCTGGATGTGCCGTTTTTCTGGACCTACCACTTTGGTAAGAACTACGACTATCTCGGTCACGCGCAGGAGTGGGACGAGGTCGAGTTCAGCGGTGAGCCGGAACAGCCGCCGTTCATTGGCCTGTTCGCAAAAGACGGCATCGTCGTTGCGGCGGTGGCCTGCGACAAGCAACGCGCAATGGCGCTGCTGGCCGAGCGAATGAAGCAACCTTTGCGGATGAAAGAGGCCTGGACGCTGATCCAGGCCTGACACCGGTCCTGTAGGAGCTGACGAGTGCAACGAAGCTGCGATCTCTTGATCTTGTTTTTACATAAGCAAAATCAAAAGATCGCAGCCTTCGGCAGCTCCTACAGTGGAGGTCACGTCAGGCGGTTTACCGGCTCGCGTTGATCATCGCCATCGGCATGCAGAAAGATCACCCGTGGATGCTCCAAAGGTGCCAGCGGCGCCGGTAGTGCTTGCTGCTGAAGCGGCCAGAAGTGCGTTTCGACATGGCTGATGTCGCCGTCCTGATCGTTGTGAATGGTCATCACCCCCGGCGTGCGCAGTTTCTGGAAACGCTCATCGCACAGTTTGAAACTCTTGCTCAGACCTTCATCACCAATTACCGGCGACGGCAAACGGCGCTGGGCGAAGCTGCGGCTTTTGCGTTGCTGGTAACGCGCCCAGCCGATCAGGATCACCGCGTTGACCAGCGCCACCCACATATAAACCTGCAAAGTGCCCAGGGCATCGAATGCCGAATGATCGATGCGCGGGCCGCCGCTGGTTTCGATCAACGGCCATAACCCGCGTACCAGCAGGAACAGCAGGCCGACCCAGGCCAGGACGGTGAGGATCACGTCGATCACCACGAGAAAGGGCCGTTGGCGAGTCCGGATAATTTTCATTTGATGACTTCCTCCTGGTCGTCGCCCAGCGGTTTGATACCCCGATCAGGACTGACCCAGCGCGCGCGTTTTTTGTGTTGGCTGAACAACACCTTGGGGAAGCTGACCAGGGTGGTCAGCAGACTGACGAGCCAGAACACCAGCGGATACCAGACCACCCAGAACATGGTCTTGCCCAGACCCGGCTCATAGCGCCGGTCAATGACGATGCTGACAGCGAACTGCACCAGGCAGACGAACGCCAGCAACAGACCGGTGAAGGCCGGCGGCATCAGGTGATCGACGGCGATCGCGTCGGGCATCACCATGAACTTGCCCATGCCCCAGAAAATCACCGACAGCAGGAAAGTGAACGCCCAACCGGTGGACAGGCAGTATTCGAACAGCAGCGGCCACAGGTAGCGATGGCGGTACTGCCAGATGCCCCGAATGTTCTTGAACAGCACTTCGGCGCCACCCTGAGCCCAGCGCAGACGCTGCTTCCACAGGCCACCGAGGGTTTCCGGCATGAGGATCCAGCATAGCGCGCGCGGCTCGTAAAAGATGCTCCAGTGATCGAGTTGCAGCTTCCAGCTGATGTCGATGTCTTCGGTGATCATGTCCGGGCTCCAGTAGCCGACCCGGTTCAGCGCGGTGCGGCGGAACGCAACGATCACGCCGGAGACGGTAAAGATACGCCCGAACACCCGTTGCGTACGTTTGATCAGCCCGATGATCGAGGAGAACTCGCCGACCTGCACCCGCCCGATCAAGGTCGAACGCGTGCGGATCCGCGGGTTGCCGGTCACTGCGCCAAGACGTGCGTTATCCAGCATCGGCGCGACCAGATAAGCCGCAGTGTTCGGCGCCAGCAAGGCGTCGCCATCGATGCACACCAGATACTCGCTGCGCGCAGCGATCGCGCCCATGCGCAGGGCCACCGCCTTGCCCTGGTTTTCCGCCAGATGCAGAACCCGCAGTCGCGGATCTTCCTTGGCCAGCGCATCGAGCACTTCGGCGGTGTTGTCCTTGGAGCCGTCGTTGATCGCGATCACTTCGATGTTCGGGTAGTGCTGGGCCAGCGCCGCGTAAATGGTATCGGCAGCGTTATCGCCTTCGTTGTAGCAAGGAATCAGGATCGAAATCAGCGGCTCGCCTTCCAGCGGCGGCGGCAGCGTGTCGTCCTGCCATGGCCAGTGGCGCTCCCAGTGCAGCCAGAAATACAGGCCGCCGGCGATCCACAACCCGGACATGAACAGCGGGTAGAAGAACACGAACGACATCAGGAACTGGCCGGTCACGAGGAAGATCAGCCCCAGCGGAACGCCAAGGACAATCGCCAGAACAAGCAGGGCTAACAGTCTATCCAGCATGTTATGGATTCCATTTGTTGGAGAGTGCAGGCCTTACGGTTTTCAGGTCTGGCAGGTTGTCGAGGAAGTTGTCCGGGTAGTAACCGAAACTGGTCGCGCCCTGGCGCTTGAGCCGGCCCATCCAGTCCGCCAGATGCACGGCATCGATATCGGCCTGATCCTTCTGGTTCCAGTCACGCGCCTGCAATTCGAACACGGTGCGGTTGAGCGCGCCGGGACGTTTCTTCACCGTGGCAACCAGTTCTTCCAGCCATGGGCCGGACTCGGCTAGCGTCTGTTTTTCCATCAATGGCATGGCCATCGGCGCCGTCCAGTCGTAGGTGGCGAGGAAGTCATCGAGGTTCTGCGCGAACCACGCTTCGCTTTCAGGATTGAGCATCGGTTCGGCGAAGATGTTGCGTGCGGTCAGCACTTGCGGGCCGCGAATCGCACGGACCTTCGCGGTCAGTTCGTTGGTGAAGTCGATCAGGTAGCGGCTCTTGAAACGCGTCCAGCGTTGCATCGCCGCCGGATCGTCGCGCAGCGCGGCAATCGAACCCGGCAGACCTTGAGCGGCGTAGGCCTTCAAAGCATCCGGGCTGGCGTCTTCGAAATCCGAAAGCACCGCATCGTCGTGGTAGAGAATGCCGTCGACCGAGGTCAGCCGCGCCACGTCTTCATAGATTTCACCGATGATCTTGCGCACTTCGGGATTGAACGGTGACAGGCGTTTGTACTGCTTCGGGTCGACCGAGGTGATGGCGGTTTTCGGGTCCCAGCGGGTTACACGCGGCAGTTTCGAATCCAGTTCGAAACTCAGCACCGGCATCCATGCAAAGACTTTCACATGGGCACGGGTGCGCAACTGCCAGGCGACGCGGTCGAACAGGTCGGCGCGCATCGGCAGGTGGCGGTTGGGGAAGTACAGCGAATGCACCAGACCATCGCCCTTGGGATCGGCGAAGGCTTGCAGGAACACAGTGCTGGCGCCGAGGTCAGCCATGCGCTGCACCAGTTTGCCGAGGTTGATGTCCTGTTGGGCCGGGTCCGGGTCGTAGACGTTGTCGAGATCGACATGCACCACGCGCATCGGCGCTTCGGCCTGCACCGAGACGATGCTGTTGGCGAAATGCTCGCCGTCAGGATCGGACGCGACGAGGAAGCGCGGCCCGCTCATCAGGTTATCGAGGGTGTCGAGGCCGTCGTCCAGCGTCAGGGCCATTTCATAGCCCTCCTCACCGACCACGGTCAGCGATGTACCGTCGGCGGTGCCGTACGGCCAGACCCAGACCCGTGGTTTGTAACCGGTGGCCTTGCGGATCTTCTCGGAAATGTTCTTCACGTCGGTACGAATGCGTGCCTGGAAATCGGCTTCGGATTCATAGCGCTTGGTCACCGGGTCATAACGCCGGGTCGCGGCGGCCGGTTGCAGGTTGCCCTGCGGGTTGCCAAGGATGCCTTTGTGGTTGGCATCGGTGTGAGCGGCGATCTCTACCAGACCGGACTTGGAAATTTCGCGGATCTGCTGCCAGGTCAGGAAGTTGTCACGGTTACGCGGCGTGCCGGCGAAATCCACCGGTTGATTGAGCGGCGTGTCGATCCAGGTGCCCACCGGCGCCAGCAAGGCTGGCCAGTTGTAGGCGCGCAGCACCGGCAGCACGCGGGTATAGAAGCTGGCGTAACCGTCGTCGAAACTGAGCAGCACCGCTCTCGTCGGCAACTCCGGGCCGCCCTTGCGTGCGGCCATGATCTGGTCGACGGTCACTGGTTTGTAGCCATTCTCACGCAGCCAGGCGAGCTGCTCGATCATGCGCTCGGTGCGCACCGCCACCACGGCCTGATCGGGATCACGGTCTTCGACATCGTGATAGGCGATGCCGAGCACATGGTTTTTTGGCCACGGTTGTTCACTGGCCGCGACCGGGCGCTCGGAGGGCGGCGCGAAGGCCGGGGCTTGCTGGGCGCAGGCGCTGACCAGCAGCGCTCCCAGCAGAAGGATGAAACGCGAGATAAAAGGCATCTTCAAACTCTTCTAGAAGCGGAAAGTGAGGTCGACGAGCAGACGCAGATCAGTTTCCCGATCACCGTCGTAAGGCCGGTTGATCACACTGAACATGCCGCCCACATCGAACACGTCGTTCCAGGCGTACCGTTGGCCATAACCGAGCAATGCCATGCCGCCGGTGCCGTGGTCGCGCTGGCTATAGGTGCCCGCGCCGGCCTGGAATTGCTGGCTCCAGGAAGTCTCGTAGCGGTGGTAGAGCACGTGATTGACGTTGACCAGCGGCATCACGCTGAAGTCCGACTTGGGGTTGAAGTACGGCACGTCGTCGGATTTCGAGTTGTGGCTGGTGCCGACTTCCAGGCCGGCGTCGACCTGAATGTTCGGCGCGGTGTAGATGCCCTCGCGCCCGGTCACCAAGGCTTCGACGCGGTTGTTGCCATCGCTGAAGTGCGACGGGCTGACCGACACGCGCCACTCGCGGCTTTCGTTGGCGCGCCAGCGCAGGAACGCACTGCCGCCGTTGGCCTTGATATCGCTGTTGAGCGCGCGCAGCGGGGTTTCCGCCGAGAGGTATTCGAGGCTGCCGCCATATTGCCAGTGATCGTTGATGTCGCGGGCAATCGCCAGGCGTGCGCCCTGTTTGTCACCGAAGCCGTAATCATGATTCGACACCTCGGCTTCGAGGGTCATATCACGGGTGCGCCGTTCCAGGCCGACCCGCTGGAAGCGATGGTGGCCAGTGCCTTCGGCGAAATCACCGGTGGCATAACCGGCGCCGGCAAACACGCGCCAGTCTTCATTGATCGGTGGGCTGTACAACGTGCTCTGGATACCAAAATCACGGCTGCCACTGACCGCACCGGCATCGCTGCTGCCGCCACCGTTGGCCTTGCCGCCGTAGGCTTCGACACGCAGTTCGGCCATGTCATGCACTTCCCGT
>OFQU01000025.1_pt1 | contig 26825 bp, 14 predicted proteins | sample 1542981 | NCBI WGS metagenome assembly OFQU01 (sample SAMN07774233, study PRJEB24372) | wastewater metagenome | isolation source: Exp Tend CN 90WW | collected 2016-02
TTCAGGGGTATATTTTAATTTTGTCATCGGGATAGTCTCTCAGAATATTGACTCTCCGACAAACCCGGTACGGTTCACAAAGAAAACAGGGATGCTAATACCAATAAAAAGAGGAATTATTGATGAAGAGCTTTCTCTTCAGGCACTTAAAAATACTAAACCGATCAAAGCTCCAATAGAGTTAGGTCAGGATGCAATTATTTCTAATTTGCAAAATGAAATTAAAGCACTCAAGGAACAACTACAAAGCACACTAGACCTTAAAAATCATTATGAGGCTGAACTAAATAAACTGGGGATATTCCCAGCACAGGTGGCTAAAGTTCCATTCCACCCTGAAGCCTCTATGAAAAAATTAAGTAATCATCCCGTTATGTCTCAAGAGTGGATGAAAGATCAAATGCAACAAATACCTGAATCTGAAAGAATATTTAAATCACGTAAGATACCGATTCCTCAAGAGGCATTTACTTCTAGCCTTCCAGATAAAAAATAATAGTTTTTGATTCAATCATAATGCCCAATACAATTGGGCATTTACCACAAATAGCATATCTACCTTTGATTTTACTTGTTTTTTTAATATTGCTTGATTGACTAACTTAAACCTTAATTTTATCATTCAACTGCTGACCTACATCGTCAGTCGGTTTTAGCAGACCGTTTAGCCATACACTAAAAAGTTTAACTTTTTGGTGGGAATCCCTGCGTGCCCCCTCTGCGGCGGAACGGGAGGGGGACACCTTCGGGTGTGCTGATCCATTGGCTATCAGTCTGCTAACCCTCTTTCGTTTCGCCACCATTATTTAGCAGTAATGCGGTGAAACTTCTTTCATAGCCAAAGGAGTCATACCCATGACTAAGCATTTTCTATCTTTATTGTTTTCCTTAAAACGATTTTCCATCCCCTTTTTGCCTTAGCAACACACATCAACTTTTGCTCATTCGACTGATCTAAATGCGATTTAGCTTTGGAAAGCTTTGTCTCGCCTGAGTTTCAGTACATCAGCAAAATTTATTACACACCAAATAACACAATAAAAAATTAGGGGGAATGATGAAAATTCTTATTTCACTTGCATTCATCACACTTGCACTTATGGCATCAGGCTGTGCTAGTAAAACTGAACGTCAATTTATCAGTGGTTGTAAAACAGGCGGGATTGATGGCAGTACCTGCTCATGTATTTATGACAAACTCGAAAGTAAATATGGAGAGGATGGACTCAAAAACAATCTATACACCTTACAGCAATCTGAATCTTTCCAAATGGATATGGTCAATTCTTCCTATCAGTGCATGAAGGAATAGCCATGAGAACTCTTGCAGGCATTATCTGCATTATTGCAGTGATTTGCTTTTTAGGATTGCCATTTATTGGCTTCATGATCCTAATGGGAATTTTTATAGCATTGGCAAAATTTGCCGCTGGGGGAAAGTAAATGAGTTCAAATATTAAATCATGGGTGATCAGTGGCTACTTAGTGATGGGTTTTTTCTTTGCCGTCTATCAACACTTTTGGGGACAGTATAACTATAAGCCATTTACCTACAATTTAGGACAAGGCTTAGTTTGGCCTGCGGTAATGTTTCCAACAGTAGGGAAAATCATCGGTGGTATTTTGATTCTATTATTCATTTGGTTCGTTGTTATTAGACCTAAGTTATAAAGGAGTGCATTCATGAAAAAAATACTTTCCATTGTAGCACTTTCAACTTTACTGATCGCATGTAGTCAAAACAATCAGCAAGCTCAACAAAGTGCTACAGATCAAGCTGAACGCAGCTCATCTAATACTGCTACACAGAAGGAGCAATCTAAATATGCACCATATAGCAAGGAAGAGGTTGAAGCCAAAGTACAAGCTTTAACTCAGATTGTAGAAAATGATACCGAATATCTGCCTGCTGCGGTCAAACAAGCTCAATCATTTCTTGAGAGTTGGGATAAATATCCTGAAGCACTCAAATCCATGATGGAGTCTGATCTTGATCCCAACAATCCTGAATATAGCAATAATATTCCGATGGAGATGGAGCAACCAGAGATATCTGTTCGTGCCCAAATTTCCAGTCGGGAATCTCAATCAGCGTTTAATGTGCCTGGTGCAATTGAATATATTTTGGAAATTCAGTCCACTTCTGAACAACCCTTCACTTTAGAGGGATTAAATATTAACCGTGGTCGCTGTGGTTTTTATACAGGAGATTTCTATAGCAAAATTCCTGTGCAAATGAACTATAGTTCTACGGTATCCTATTTACTGAAATGCCGTGGTGATCAGGTCATTGAAGCTGAAATGATTACAGATCAGGGCAATGTAAATTTATCATTTTAATCTCAAACCCGACCCTATAGAGAACACTGCTGATAGTTGTGTTCTCTATTGAAAATTCAATATTTATAAACCTCTTCGATTTTTTGAATCAACCACCCCTCTGCCAAAGCTACGCATATAGGCTGAATCTTTCACTCGGAGATGCTGCTGTTCTTTTTCGCCATTCACCAAATAAGGGACAATATAATTAAGAAAGTTATAGACTTCACTGGCATTGTTACGATGAATCATACCAATCCCTAAAGTCCCCATCGCTTCATAGATCGCCATATAGTCGGAATGGTTACAGTTAAAAATATAACCATATCCGTGTGTAATCTGCTTCCAGCACTCACCTATCCACTGCCCCATTTCAAAACCACATTGATGCATATTTCCATCGTACATAAGCAAAAGATGGCAATGGTAGCCCTTACTAACCCCATGCTCTAATGCCCATGCATAACCATATAACCCACTAAAACAAGTATCTTGATCGGCTATACGCCGTAGCAATGTTTCTAGCGCTTTATTGAACACTTGGATGTTGTATAAGGCTTGATATTCTTTCTTGATAGATAAATCCACTCGAACCACCAGTGTTCTCGCATAATGATGAATGAGTGTGGATGTATAATCAAAAAGGCTATGCTGATTCTCTAATTCACGTTGTTGAAAATCAATCAGTTGCTGTTTTACACAGCCTGATAATGATTGGATATAAGTCAGAATATGCCAGACTGTCATATCATCAAAACAGACTATACAATCATGGTCTGCCTGCGGCATTTGACGGAGTGTGTGATCAACGATGTTCACCACCTCAATGAATATCTGCACTGTATTGCAATAGAAAAAATTAGCGTTATAGATTGGCTTAAATGACTGAACTAATTTTTGTAGGTCTATCATCAGGTTTTGATGATATAAATCATAACTACCTAAGCAAACTTCTTGAATGAAATGGTCTACTGCTGCCAATACTTCTGCTTCATGGTAAAGCTGATCATATTGAATATTCTGGTACATTTAGGTTCTCACTGAAACATAAGGTCATATGTAAGTGAGGAATATATTTTTTTACTGATCTTGATTCTAAAGCAGGATGTTGTGATCATCCTGCTTAGCTGAATATGCTCATAGACTTTGGAACATACTATAGGGTTAGTTCTGAATATTTTAATACTGTGTTATTGATACATAGTCTATAGCCCATTTGAGTATGGGCTATACTGTGCTAAGTGTCTCAATCAACTAGATAAGATATTGTTTATGTTTAATATATTATTTATATATTACTTATAGTTAATAATATATATTACCTGTTAAGCACTCTACACTGTAGTTTCGATAAGTTCGTTCATCTACATAACGCTAATCGCCAATCTATCGGATTTTGCTTAGGCTAAAGTTACACTAATTTTTATTTTTTGGCAGGCTTCCTCTGAACACCCTGTACATTCTTTTCCCCTCAAGACGTAACACTTGATCCACTTCAGACTGTTCCTCAGAAATCATCTTAATGGATTTCAGGTATAGCTGAAGCTCGAATGGGCAGTAAAAAAATTCAGATAGTACGATGTAAGCAACAGCATGTTCACAAATCAACCTTTTCATATTCTGATTATTCTTGCCGACTGCTAAAAAATGGGAGATAAGTTTTTTATGTGACCATGCAACAGGCAGCTCAACCGCTTCAAATCTTATCGCATCTGTGCCTGTAAATTGATATATTTCCTCCTCTCTAATTTTATTAAAATAGATGTTTTCCCAATAGTAACTGATATCTTCAATCCATTCTTCTGCTTCAATGCCAATATCAGGCACAATGAACATCATCCTGAAGCACAATTTATTGTTTTCTGCCAGATCCCAGAACCCCATATACCCTGAAATCTGAGCAAGTTGCCTGTAGCCCCTGATTGCGTTCATAAAGTCTTTTTTTAGATTGATGAGGGTATGATCGTATAATTTCTGTAGACCATGTATAAGAAATTCAAGGGTAAAAATAAAACTTTTGGCATTTAGACTCATTACATCATTAAAATAATGACAATATTCGTGAAATTTTTTGATAGCTTTATTTTCGTCATTTTTTCGCTTTATAAATTCCTCATGGTTTCTGAACTTTTCAAGAAATTCATCCATATAAGCAATATTTTCGACACTCATATCACTAAACACATCAGGGAAGAAATTCGCAGGCAAAACGTTAAATTGTGTAGGCTTGCTTCTTTCATTCAGAGTGGGACGTAATTGTTCATTCAACCTCACTAACTTCTCATTTTTAATATGTAAATCGAGAACCTCGTAATACAGCTCCACCCGTGATGTCGACTCAAATAAATTGACTTTATATTCCACATTATCAATATGCATCCTACGGGTATTCTTCAGACCAAGATCATTACTAAGAAATTTAAAAGGATAAAACTTATAAGCAGAAACCGGAAAATAGAACTTATTCCATGTGATTAAAAAATAATGTCCTTTCATCTTATCTAGTGATCTTATAAACAGTATCAATTCCAATAAAACTCCCAGATTCAACTCATCCCTGTGTTTCAGAAAACCGCTGCGATTCAGGTCGATGCCAAGGTTGTGAAAAATATTTTTAATTATTTTGTCACTGAAATAAACTAAAGACATTACCACACCTGCATTTCAACTATTTTTAGAGATCAAATTTGTAGATCATATTACCAAAATTATTAGCTTATTATCCAATCTTTGTAAGGCTTGTGATTCATATAATTCAGCCAAATTTTCATTATAGTTAAATTTCGGCTGAGGGCCACGGTTTCACCAAGGTGAACTTTAGCCCAGTGAAATTTGCCCTGTTCCAGCCGCCGGGCTGAGTAGATATCCAGATTTCATTAATACGGATCATGTTGCAAGCGCCTTGAGTAATTCTGCTAAAGCAGATATTTCTGATACTTGCTATTTCAAGCCAATTTCTGCTTTTGAGTGGGGTAAAGTAATTTGAACCGTTAATATGTCAGTAGGAGTAGGATCTAATGGTCCAGAACAGGATAAGGCAATAAATGCAGGTTTATTCGGTAGTGGGGAACGATCATCCCCTGGCTTAGCATCAATTAAGCGAATCCATTTGGATACAAGATTTGTATTCAATCCATGTTGCAAAGCGACTGAAGCAATTGAAACGTCCGGCGCTTTACAAGCCTGAACGATCTGCTGTTTAAATTGAGCACTGTATGTTCTTCGTTTTTTCGTAAGAGATGCGATGGATGTCTGGTTATTTGTAGTCATAAATTTAAGTCCCCACTTGTTTCTAAGTGGGGACTAAATTAAGGCTTATAGGATGAATTCAGAAGGTGTGTTCAGCGGACGCTTACAAATAAACCAGGTTCACCTCATTTGAATGGCAAGGTAGAGCGTTCTCAAAAGACTGATAAATCTGAGTTCTACGCTACTGTCGATATTAATTCTGAAGATATCCAAGACAAGCTAGCCGAATGGCAGCATGACTATAACTGGATGAGACCACATTCAGCTTTGAAAGGTAAAACACCGATGGAAAGGTACTTTGAATTATGTGAAGAAACCCCTTTCTCTGATGAGGTCCAGAAGCAATACAACCCATCCAATGAACGGATTCAACACGCCAATTACAAGATGGATTTAGAGATCGCTAAATTGAAACGATCTCTATGAATCACACAAGCGTTGGGGAGACGTCCGCATCGTACATTTCCTTGAATGTGGCAACAATATCTCGTGTCGTCATGCCTTTGGCGTATAGGGATAGGATTTGGCTATCCATTTGTGTGATACGGGTTTTCATTTTTAATCAGCTGGGTCTTACCTTTTGCCTCTGTCGCAATACGATTTAGGGCAACACCTTGCTGAGTTAGATATTGAGATACTGCCTGCGCACGACGCAAGGACAATTTTAAATTATATTGTTCATTTGCCTGCTGATTGGTAAATCCATACAGTGTCAAGGTGTAAGCTGGATGTGCTGTTAGGAAGTTCACGATCTGATTGAGCACATTGATGGAATCTTGCGATAAAACTGCCTGATCCAAAGCAAAATGTACAACATTCGGCACAGGTTGATCAGCAACCTGACTATTTTCAGAGATGACTGTTTTTTGTTGTGGCGACCAAATCGGCCATGTTCCGACCACACCATGACATCCCTGCTCACTGCCATTCAGTTCCTGTAAAGATGGATAACTAATTTTCGGAAGCTGTTGAGGAACATCTGCACTGCAACTAAACGCCCGACTATTTGCCTGATCAATTAAGCGCTGTGCTGATAAAAACAGCTCCCGTGAATGTCGCCAGCCCAACTCACAATGTTCAGCGGCTGCCCAGACCAGCATCACCTCTGCCTGTGCAATCTGAGACTGGGCACAGGAAAAACCTGCATGCTGTTTCAATAATTCAGTATTTGCCCATAAATCCCGACGCATTACACTTGAGGTAGACAGAATCGGTGTGGTTAAACTTAACTGCTTAGCCTGACCTTGCTCTAATGCCACTATAATCATTTCCGCCTGGGCAAGGGCCTCCTTTCGCGCAACCGTTGCACTTTTTTCACTTCCCTCATGGGCTGCATAAGTCAACCATGCGGCTGCTTTGACAGCATGATAACGTTCAATTCCCTGTTCATTCAAAAAAGGAACGAGACGTGTTTGCAAGGCAGCAACCTGTTGATCTTTTGAATTATAAATACCTGACTGGGCTGTAGTATCTGGAGAATCTTGCGCCATAACAGGTGCAGCCAAATGATCAGGATTTTTTGCCCAAACCATCACGCTCCAGCAAACCACAACAGTTGCAGCACCACGATAAAATTGACGCAAGGCAGGTGTGACATATTTCATCTTTATGGTTCTCTTGAAGCGTTCACGGTAGAATTGTTGCGAGAAAACAGGTTCTCATCAAACTTGAATCTAAAGCGTACATATGCGCCCTGAAGAGTTGTGTCACTATCCACCAGATCATCATCTTTATAGCCAGAGAAGTTATAACCACCTGATAACCAGAGGTTTGCAGCCAGCAAATAGCCCACTTCCCCCCCAACCAAAACACGGCGGCCCGAACTCATGTTCGACCATAACACGCCTGTATGAATACCCGCATCCCAACGTTCATTGATGTCATACATTGCCCGACCACTGAGCATATGTGTCATACCACTTGACTCCAAACCAGAGAACGTTGTGTCCACATTTTTAACTGCATATTGGCCTGAAAGGGTAATATCGCGACTTGGATGATAATTCAAGTGATTTGAAAAAATATAGACATGCTTTAAGTATGGATTATTTAAATCTGACTTGTTACTGTCATAGCGGTATTCCACCTTGGTCAGTGCATCAAAACGATTGTGCTCAGTGTCACGGTAGGCAGCCCCCACCTGGAAACGATCAACCAGGCGATCACCACTGTTTTCATTCTTACTATCAGTCAGGCTAACTACATTTTTCGCCAATAAAGTCACGTCATCGGAATATTTGTAGGCAATCCCCAGATTATTCAGGATGGTGTCAGACTGGTCAGCCCAACGTGCTTCAATTCTCGCAACAGCTTTCCAGTTTGGATTGGCCAGATATTCCACACCTAAAGATGCAGCAGTGTTATCGGAATTTTGGTTATCGGTATCTGCTTTTGACAATGACTTCACCTGTTCAAAACTGGTGGTTGCATAGAAGCCTTTTTCCAGTTCCCAACGGTTACGTAAACCGATTGCAGCTTCAGCTTCGCGCGCACTGATGCCATCGCGAACACGATATTCACTAAATGCCGTACCGTTATTGTTATATTTACTGTCCAGACCAAACACTGTGACATTACGACGCTGATTGTTATTTAGGTCATACAGTCCCTGAATACTGGACACCAACTCATGGCGACCATAGGCACGCAGTTTTGAATTAATCTGGTAATTCGCACCCAAGGCAAAAATACGGCGCTCAGCTTCGGAAACATCCTGCTCATATTCAGCAAAAACATTTGAACCCTGCCAAGGAAGCTGTGTGGTGATTTTTGTACGTGCGGTTAAACCATGATACGGCGCTGTTTGTGAAGCCCCCAACAGTGCTGGATTCTTAGACTCATCGTAGTACTTGAGACCCAGCTCAACCGCGACAATACGGCTGATCGCACGTTCGATACTGGCAGAAACACCCTGATTGACACCACTTTGCAAATCTTCAGTACGGATGGCCTCCAGTTTTGCCAAACCGATCTTACCCAGTTGCGCACGCCCTTTTATACCACTTTCCTTACGTCCAGCGGTGATTGGTGCCGCAGTGTTATAGAACCCTGTATCTGCCTGATTATGGTAGGTTTTCAGCTCCATATTCTTATAGGCATAGTTCAGTTCAACGCGAGCCGCATTCCCCGACAATTTACCTGTTGCATCTGGTGTGGTGTTAATCTGTGTTAAAGAGTTTAAACCGTCATTGATATTTTCAGAACGGGCAAACTCAGCAATGAATTTACCTTTATCATTGGCAAATTTAACGACAGTATTCACACTTGCTAACTGATCTTGAGTTAGTGGATTATTACTCTTCACATAAGAACCACCTACTTTGGCTTTATCTGTGACTTTTACAGAACCAGACACACCACCAACCGTGTATTCATCCCCACCCTGCTCAGATTCCACTGTAATACGCAGATAGACTGGATTCAGGTCAGCATCGACACTTGGTACAGGATCTTTTAAGTAAATGCTGTTGCTAAAGGTATCCACTTCATAATCGGTAAAACGTGCCAAAGTGCTACGCGAAATGATCAGGCCTGGATTATTGCGGTCACGGGTCACCACCTCAACTTTTTCACTATTGGCAAGCACATCATCGGTATTGACATTGCCCATGCTATAAGGACCCGAAATCCCCATGGCACGTTGTTCATTGGTCACCTGTTGTGTATTGGTCTGCGCAGCAAAGGCCGTTACTTTATAGCGGTCTGTTTCGACAGCCCCACGAACACCTGTTAATGAACGGCTATATTGACCTAAAGCCAAGCCCTCATCATTTTCAGTACGTGTGACATAATCACCATACATGGCATAAGAACGGCCTTTATCCACACGCACGTACAGCTTACTGGTTGTTTGTGCATCAAAACCTTTCGCCGCCGAGTCACCATAAACTGGATAATATTCATCTGGACGAATATCACGGAACAGACGCTGGTTTTTATCCTTGTCAGAATCATAGGCAAGAGTCAGTAGATATTCACCCTTGACTTTACCTTTCAGGAACATGGCTGCACGCCCTGTCACATTGCTTTTGCCATTGTCCGATGATGAAATCTCTTGCAGTTCTTCCTCAAATCCATCTTGCGAACGGACATTGCTTAACTGTTTCGAGTCAAATTTCTTAAAGTTAATTGATCCTTCTACCAAACCAACTGCAATGATCGGACGTAAATCAGGTAAGAAACGTATTGGTGTACTGCTATGAAAAATACCACTTTCAACCGACAGCGTTCCTTCACCCGCCTCAATTGGCGCCTTTATTGGCACAACAAGTGTACCGCCCTCAACAAACACCTGAATACCAGGTTGTTTCGGGTCCAGGTCAGTCAACTCAATTTTACCAATCGAGCTGTCGAGCGTAACTGGAGTTCTGGTAGAAACCAATGTGCCATTACGGTCAACAATTTTCATGGTCACGTTAAAATAATCACGGCCGTTGGCTTGCGGCTGTACTTTGGCTGACTCAAGTAACAGCTTATCCATTTGGTCAGGAACAATCACATTGACCTGTTTGCTATCCCGAACATTACCCATCATGTCGACTTGACGAACTTCAATACTGTTTTTACCCACAGCAAGATCGACACCGATAAAATCCAGACCTGCAACCTGTAAGTCAGGCAATATTGCACGTTTACCAATGCGTTTCTCAGAAACCTGTGTGCCATTTACCCACAGTTGTAGTTGTGTGCCAGCAGCACCCTTAACCTGAACCGCTGTTTGGGCATAACCAAGAAGCTGCCCATCTTTTAAGTTGATAATTTCTAGCTGATTATTGGCAGCATTTTCCAGCACTGTTTCCAGACTAAGCATTTTCGCAGCTTGAGTGGATTCGGCTGGCACACTCTCAGTTGCTGCCAATGTTTCAGTCAGTGGCAAGACAACTGAAGAAGCAACGCCAGATTTTTCTGGTTCAAAAGTAACCTCTTTCAGTTCCTTAGCCTGTTCCTTGGAAAAATCAAGGTTACAATTGGCCCTGATTCCCTGTGCCGAGATACAACCACTTGCTGGCTGACCTTTAACATCGGTAATCTTGGAAAAAACTGGATCAATGGTAAGGTCTGAACGTAACACCTGTTCTAAATTGGTGTTGTCCTGTTCAATGCGTTTTTTACGTTCTGCGATTTGTTGCAATAAGGCTTGCGAACATTGTCCTGTACCATTGGCAATTGCAAAATCGGCACGATGTAGTTCACCACGTTTTAAATCCACAAAACGGCTATTTGGATCACCTGCCTGACGATTGCCAATTAACACCAACTCAGAATCAACTGGCAAACTGGTACGGTCAACCTTTAGAACGTGGGTTTTGGCACTGATCCCATAAAAGTCATATTTACCTTCACTGTCAGTCACCACATAGCTACCATCTTCCAGGTAAATACGCACACCTGGCACACCGACTTCACCTGTATCCTGTACCCCATTACGGTTACAGTCAGTAAAAATCTTACCGACAATAAAGCCATCAGAGATCATTGCGCCAGGAGTTACTTCTACTTTTGCAGATGCTTCGTTTGATTCGATTCCCTGACCATCTTTTGCCCGAACACGGTTAATGCCATCACCATTCAAGGCATTTGGACCAATATAGACGCGATACTGAACCTTAACTTCCTTACTTGGAGTCAGTGTACCTAAACCCAGTTTCAAATAAGGACCTTTTCCACCTAATGGGTCAGCAACCTTGGTGCCATCGATACGCATAGAGCCCTGAACATAGATAAAGCCTCTAGGCAAGGTATCAGTAATCGAAACATCTTTGGAATCCACCGTGCCACGATTGGCAACCGTCACGGTATATTCTTCAAACTCACCGATTTCCGAGTTTTTATTGGTCGCAACCTTTTGTACAAATAACGGCGAGGTTGGTACAGTCAAATCAGGATCAATCGGAATATCAATATTAAGTGCTGGATCACCATTATTTAAGGTAAATTTACCAGCATAAGACCATTCCAGATCAACAGCCTTATCCGCAGGGAAACTTGGATAAACCGATTTATCACTGACAAAGCTATAACGTGTATTGCCTGGAATTGTGGTTGTATCCACAACAAAACTGTAAGTTCCTGCTTTAACAAGAGGATAAATAAATTCACCCTCGCTATTGGTGACCTGCTTGGCTGGAATGGCAACCAGTTCTCCAGTCTGCTCATCAAGTTTATATGCAACATTGTCCGCAATTGGCTGGCCATTCTGGTCTAATAAAGTGACCGTTGCTCCTGCCACAGGTAGACCCGTTTTGGCATCAAACACTGTGCCATATGGGTTAATCAGCACCTGAGTACTAATATCAGTAAATGTCTGGGTTGAATTACCTTGTGCATCCAGACAGTCCGTCAGGATAACTTGTACTTGATCGCGTTTGACTGTTTGTAATAATGAATCATAAGCAATACCTACATCTGCCAATGCGGTTGGTAGCGTGTAATGGAATACGCCTGTATTCGGGCCAGTTTCTACCCCAATGACTTCTTCAAGATCACCTGTCTTGGCTGATTTAATCTTAATTTTCACCTTGTCGGCAGTATAACGGTCTGCATTACAGCTGGCATTTTGCGCTTCAAGATAAAGTGGTTTATTCACGCTGCCTGTGGTCAAGACATTTTGGAAATCACCAGATTTATTATTAATCGCTGCAAGACCACCTACCACGGTTAAAGCAGGATTAGACAATACCTCTTTTTGGCTATTTGTGGTTGCATACGAAACTTTATAGGTATTTTTAACGGTTGTTTTGGCAATGTTACGATTCATTGTAACCGTAAGATCGACTTGTTCAGTTGTATTAACCTCAATTTGTGGAAAGCCAACCACCAATTGATCAACCTTGCTTAAATCACTTGGCAAGGTCGTTGTATAGTTATTGCCTGTTTGCTTATACAAAACCTTGGCCTGCGTATTTTTTAACTGTGCAGACTTAAATGTTGTATTGGCAGGCAGATCATCAACTAAAAGCACCATTTTCTGTGCCTGACCATCGATCATCACATCCACTGGTTTTGCCGCTTTTTTACCTTGATTGGTTATGGCCAAAGTATAGTTAAGGTCATAGCTGGCATTGGCTGATGGCTCAAAAGTTTTCTGGACAACCTCTTTGGTTGCAACCAGTTGTGGTCCATAGCTGATGGCACTATCTGTAGCCGTTGCTATTACACTATTATCCTCAACAAGTGTTGCTTTTAACGGTAAATTTAACTGCTGACTTTCAGTCAATGTGGCACTTGCTGTTGCAACTACCCACAAATGAACGCTCTGGCCTACCGCCAAGGCAACATTGGTTGTCAGTTGTTGATCATCGGTGTCGAATTGACCGTTTTTATTGGTATCTACATAAATTTTAACGTTGCTTAGTTCATTTATTGTTAACGCTTCTAGTTGTACATTGACAGGCGCATTACTATTGTTGACTAAGGTATTTGCCCAAATAACACGGGTACTTGGTTCAATTTCCTGAACTGGTGGAGTAGTTAAAGCAATTGCGTAAAGAGCAGAAACATTGATTTCTACGGTATTTGAAACTGATTGTTGGGGTTTACCATCGGGTGCAACATAAGTTGCATAGGCGATATTTTGGATAGAGCTACCCACTTCAGGCATATTCGCTGCATAACCATACTGCGCTGACAATATTGATACTGTCAACGTTGATAACATGAATGTCATGTTATGGAATGCGTTAGATTGCTTCTGTTGTAGCACAGCGCTTACCCTTCAACTAAATAGTCTAAAAAATTTTAAAATTTATTTGAGGTGAACACCTGCCTAGGCAAATGTTCACATCTTTAATTATTGATTTACATTAATGTTAATAAGTATTACTCATCAACTTTGATTACGAACTCTAATGATGCTGTTGCATTTGGTGCAAAACTTGCTTGTGCTGCTGAAACAGTACCTGTTACACCATCAGCAGAAATACCACCAAGTGTTGCGTTGGTTGCTTTTGGAGACACACCTGAGATTGCTTTCAAGGTAGTGTATGACGGCGTATTATCGCTAATCACAACATTGGTTACTGTCGCATTACCTTCATTGGTCGCAACAATACGGTATTTCACGCACTGACCTGGTTTTGCACTCACAGTAGTCTGTGTATACGCTGTACCTGTGCCTGTTGTACAATCAACCAAAGCCTGATCTTTCACCAAACGTACCTGACCCTCAGTAACTGTGGTCAAGTCAGTATTTTTCAATGCAGCATGGCTAATTCCATTGTAAACAACTGGATTAAAGGTCAAGACTACTGGGTTTTGTGTACCCACAGTTGCATTGACTGGTGCCTGAACCTTAACGAGTAAGTTGACTGTAGCACCCTTAGCAATACCAGCATTACCAGGGAATGTAAGAGCAGTTCCTGTGACTAGCGTATCATTCACATCGATCAAGCCGTCATTGTTGTTGTCAATATACAAACTGGCTGCCCAGTCAGTATTTAAACTAGTTAAAGTAAATGGTATACCCGCTGCGGTTGCACCTTCAACCAAGTTACTATTGTTGGTTAAAGTGTGTTTATAAACAACTGTACCCCCTGGTGCAACCTGACCAATACGATCCTGATTTAGAACCAGTTTACGGTCTGCCTGAACAGTCAGTTTTTCTGCGATGGTGTCGCTCAAACCTGTTGCTGGCGACGTTACCGTTAACAGTACCTCTTGATCGCCTGCTGTTTCACCTAATGGCGGTGTGATCACAGCTACCAGTTTTTTAGTACCTGTCTGGGCGTCAAGATTACCTGTATTGGTAATTGGTGAACCTGTTGGACCAGTACCTGCTGCATCTGCAACATAGAACTTCACATCCCAACCTGCTGGCAAGTTATGGGATAAATTAAAGTTATCGCTTACTGAACCGAGGTTGTCTACCTGTAATGGGAATGTTACCGAGTTACCTGGTAGAACTGATACTTCATTCGCATATTTATTAGCATCCTTACCTGAACCAACAGCTGCACCAGAACCATCTTGATCGGTCGTATTACCGTTATGTAAGTCCACAGTTGCAGGGGTGACTTTGGTAATAATCAAATCCAAAGTATCGGCAGTCTGAGCTGGGTTTGACTTCGGTTTTACCAGTAAAGTTGCTGTAAGGTTTGGATTTGCTGCGTTTGCATAGGATGCAGGCAAGGTGATTTTTGCCACCAGCTCATACTTTCCACCTTTGGCAAGGGTACCTGTTGAAACAAATGGTGTTACTCCATCTGCCTGATACAGCGTAATTACACTATTAGGAGGCAAGGTGCCATTACTAGTTGAAACCGTAAATTCGTCGGCGAAATTACCTGTGTTATGGATAAAGATTTTTTCTTCTGTTGTTGCTGGGTTATTGTCATTACCAAAGACGGCAATCTGTCCCTGAAGTAGATTAGCAATGGTAATCTGGTTATCTAAAGTACCACCAGGGATTGCACCATCGGCATAGTTATTGGTGTCACTATCGTTAATGGTACCTTTGAAAATCTTTGCAACTTCAACATAGTTGTCGTTAGATGGTGTCTTGGTTCCTGTACCAGGATCAACTTCCGCAGTGTTTCTAATCAAGGTTGGATCAGTGTTTTGCACCACACGTGCTTTAAAGGTCAATGTACCTGTGGTATTTGGTGCTAACGATGGAATTTTTAAGGTTAAAGTATTGCCAACAAACTTATAGTCATCAACACCCGCATCATCAGCATCAGTTTGACCAACGCCCATCAATTGTGCCGAACCTGTAACATATTCCAATTTAGCATCTAGTACGTCAGTCACAAGAACATTGGTTGCCACACTGTTGCCCGTGTTTTTATACACCAGGGTATAGGTCACTTCACGATCAGCAGGAGTAGCTTTGGTTGCATCAATCAAGCTGACACTGGCCGATTTCGTCAAGCTAATGACAGCACCATTGATAATAGTCACGGTATCGGTATTGCTGGCAGTGAGTGCTCCACCAGTCACAACATCAGTCCGACCACTGACCGCATTTAACGTCCATTGACCTGTGTTACTCGCGGCTGCCGTTGCACTTGTGGTACCCTCAACAATCAAGTTAACCGACTGACCTGCCGCCAGGGTTATTGTACCCGTTGCATTACCAATGACAACTGGTGCACCATCAGGCGTACCATCATTATTGGTATCCAGATAGACTTTAAGGCCACTAAAGTCATAGTCATCACCAGAACCATTAGCAATATTCGCCACGCTTAAAGTAATGGTATCGGTACTATTACCATTGTTGGTTAAGGTATGTGATAAAGAGACCAAGGCGTTCGCATTGGCAGTTGCAGTACGGTTTGCAACCAACGTGATACTTCCAACAGGTGAAACTGTGGTGGTCACAATGTTTGAGTTTACTGTCTTACTTGCACCCGTACTATCGGTATAGGTTGCAGATGCAACGTTACTGATATTTGTACCTGCTGCTGGTGCAGCGGCATGTGCAGATGAAATGAAAGCAGCACTACCAGCGACCAAAGCAATAGAAGCCGCAAGTTGTGTAAGTTGTAGACGGTTTGACATTATTTTACCCCTTATATGTAAAATGCCAATTAGTTAGTTTTTTCACTATTTACGCGTGTTTGAGCAGAAACCGTCACAGACTTTCCAGCTGGAAGCTCCGCAATGGTCCAACGCAATGCACGATAATCTTTCAGTGGTACATTCACCATTTGATTACTCTCTTTGCGTTTTAAAGGCATTGGGGCAAAATGTGTACCATCAGTACTTGCTTCAGCATTTTCTGGCTGAGACTTTGCCAAAAATTGAGTTTCTACAGGTATCGGTAAAGTCGCTGCCAGATTCTTGATTTTTCCAGTGGTGTTATTGGTATAGGTTGCCCGATACTCAATCACATCATTGGGTTTTACCTTGGTCACCAGCTTTGAAGTTGGTTTCCCATCAGTGCCTGCACTGATCAGGAAAGTTTTGAGTTCTACTGAAACGGGCTCTTTTGTCGTTTTAGGCTCAGCGAATACACTTCCAGCCAAAACAAGAACCGCAGTACCAAGCAAACATTTCTTGTACATATTGTTCAAATACGCCATTCAATTATTCCTAGTCTTCTCTTTTATTTTTGAACAGTACACTTACCATCCAAAAAAACGTTAACCTTTTTTTATAAAAGTATATCAATAATCAACAAATTTGTTTGATTTACTTCACACTTTTACAAAAAATATTGTATTACTTTCAGCCAAAGCAAATTCCATACCATCTTTCCTCACCGAAGCCCTTTGCACGTTTTTCAACCTACCGATCTGTGATAGGTTCTGTTTACTGACTAACACAAAATCTTAAAGTTCCTGTGGCTGATGGTTTTAGCAAACCTGTTAAAGTCCATTCAAGAACTTCTCCAGAACGTGTTGCATTACAAGTATTTCCACTTGGTGTTAGGCCGCAACTTAGACTGCCAAAATTAGTACCAGTTGGTAAACTATCTTTTACTTTGACATTCTGTAGGTTCTTCACACTATTATTTTTATAGGTGATCTCATACTCCAGATTTTGCTGTTTTGTGGCTTCGTTATTCACTAAAAAGCCTGAAGAATCAGACGGAGTTGATAAACAACTGGTTACTGCACGTACTTTTTTTGTCAGTGTTAATCCTGCACTGCCAATAAGTGTCACATCCTGACGTTGTTGGGTTTTCTGGTCTGTGAGGTTTAATGCACTCACAGCATAGGTTGCCTGTAATGTGCCAATATGCTGCGCTCCAGCAAATACATTGCTTGGTGCAAATACACGTTGTACAAGGCAAATATCAACACTTGGCTGTAATAGAACAGTACTTGCAGCAGTTGGGTTAAATACAACTTCACCCATATCTACCTGACCATTACAGTTCGTATCTCGATAAACCAATGCCTGCCAAGGTTGATCATTATTTGAGTTTGATTGGGTTTGTTTCAATTGTGTTACCCAAACAGGGGCCTGGGTACTTAAACGGTGTGGATAATCAGTCACTTCACCTGCGGTAATGGTATGTTGTCCATCTTCTGTTAGAAGTACATTGAGTTTAACATCGGCAAAGTTATTGTTTGGATAGCTGGTCGCACTTGTGTTTGCTACCGTTATACTATCGGCACTGACAGAAATATATTCAGGTAAATTCTGCTGAACGATACAAAATGATGATGGTAATAAGCTTTGTTCAATTGAGAAAGCATAATCACCATTTGCACTTGTCACTGTTGAAGCTAATTGTGTAGTACTACAGTTATTCAAACGAATTGTACTATTTGCAATCCCAACTTCACCTGCATCTTGTATGCCATTATATGCTTTACTCACATCCAGCGTTGTTCCGCTATTATCAACAAATACTCGTCCACTAATATCAACGTAAATAAGCTTAGTATTGGTAAACGTACAGGTAATATTGGCACCTTCCGTAATTCTATTTGCTGGAATAGTCAGTATATTGCCTGCTAAACTCCCAAATGTTTCTGCACTATTGGCATCGGTACAACTCACCCCAGTCAACTGATATCCAGCCACAGTATCTTCAGTTATGGATATAGCTGTATTTAATACTTTTGCCCATAATTGTGTGGTTGATGTTGCTGTGGTTCCAGCAGTCACTGTTACCACAGAATCTGTGGTTGTATCAGTTGTACTATTGACCAAATTAGTCAAACTGCTAAAGTTGAAAGTTCCAAAACCATTTATAGACGTTTTAGCAATTTTAATTTTTGCACCATCTATAATATTAATACTGACAGGTATACCTGTACTTGTTACAGCATCATAGTTAGCAGTTGAACAACTACCACTAAGCGATAAACCAATCGGTCCATAACCACCTGCCGAATTTTCCGCATCGAAACCAGACGGATTATAAGTATTTCGATTGACAATACGATAACTGATTCGATGATAACCAGCACTTAACGGTGAGTTTGTGGTTACAGACACACCACCCGCCGCCCATCCATTCGTGCTAGCCACGATATTACCATCCACCATAATATAGGCACCATCATCTACACCGACACTTGTATTTCCAACACACACGGTTAAGTTTTGCGAACTTGGAATATAAATCCCTGTGGTAAATTCCCAAGCACGGCGGTTATCGGCAGTCGGCATTGTAGGTAATGACACCGTTCTTTCAGCAGCTGCCCCCATATTGCCAATAATGCGTTGGATCATGGGTGCAGCGGTGCTGCTAGATGCTAAATAAACCGAATCACCCAATGCTGGTCCACCATAGGAAAGATAAGCACCCGTCGGGCTAGATTGGCTTACTGGCCAAGCTGCTGCAAGTGAACTTCCCTGATCTACATTACTGCCTACAGGCGTACTTCCACCTGTACCTGTATAGCCCACCCAAAAGGCACCATTGGTTGTTGACTCATTTTGCTCGTTGCTACCCCAAACCTTATACAGTGTTTCGCCTGCGCCGCTACCTGGGTTAAATTCTTCACTGGATACTTTCACTGTTGCTTGTTGGGCAGTTCCCAAGGCTGAGTTACTGGCTGTACTGTAGGTCACAGATAGCTGTTTGGTTGCTCCATTTGGCATATTCCCCAGATTACAATTCCAGTTACTTCCACTTAATGTACAGGCGGAACCGCCGATAACACTTACAGAACTGACGCTAACTCCTGTTTGTGGTGCCGCAACATAGACCGCTTTCGCATTGGTTGCACTATCTGGCCCTTCATTTTTAATGTTGATGGTTTGTGTGCCTATTCTTCCCCTTGCAATGGTTGGTAAATCTGGGCTTACAGAAAAACGAGCTTCCTTAACCGCTGGATCAGGTGTCGGGGCTACAATGATCGCATTGACTGAACTACTGACAGGCGTATTCGATGAGGTTGACTCAATCGTTGCTGTATTTGTCAGTGTTCCTGCATCTGTCGCTACACCCTGAATAATAATCTTACAGGTTGCAGTTGTTGCTCCCGTAAATAACCCAGAGACTTTCCAGCCTGCGGTATTATCGCCTGTTAATGTGGGAGTACAGGAGGTAGTAACAGGGCTTGAACCTCCTGTACCTTGTGTCGTAGCTGGTGTTCCGACAATAGAAACATTTTTTAAACTGACTGGGAGTGTGTCATTAAAAGGTAAATTTACAACTGTCCCACCCAATGTTACACCTGATGGTGTATTGTTAGTAATTTCCAATTGATATTGCATTAATGAACCGAGAGGCACATTGTTCAACTGAGTTGATACAAATGTGCCTGTGTTGCCTACACGTTGACTTTTGACAAGGGCAATTGCACTATCAGCATCCATACTGGACATTCCGAAAAAGAAAGAATCTCCACCAGATAAACTATATTGAAAATTACTATATCCATCCCCACGGACATAAATATCAAAATTTAATTCAACAATTCCTTTTCCCTTAATATAAACACTGCCACTTGATCCACCTGTATTCAAAGCCGTTTCAGTTGATAATGCTGTAATTCGAGTTGCAGTATTTATAATATCATTACCATTCACTGCAAAGTTTTTATTCCCTGCAATACGTTGCAATGTTACTGGAACATTACCACCAGTAAAAGTAAATTCCGCAGCGAAACCTAAATTTGAACTAGTAGCAGATGCGGCACCTGCCCCCATTCCTGATGCTTGCAAAATAGGATTATTTACAGGACGGTTGAAGTTCACCTTAATTGAACCAACTTTTATTCGACTATTGCGAGCGCCTGAAATAGTAGCCAATGTTGTTGTCATTGCTGATAGTGCAACCCCTTGATTGGCAGTGGCATCAATACCACCATTCACACTTAGACAAGCGACCTTGTCCATACCATTACTACAGTTAGTAGGGGCATTTTGCAAGGAAGCTGCGAACATATTACTTTGACCACTACCAATACTATTTAAAGGTCGAAGAATATCTGTCTTAAAACCGCTAGTGGCTATATCAGCCCCCATTGTCAAGTCATATTGATTCGTTTGCTGCGGGGTAGTCGGGTAAGTAGCATTTTTATAAAGTGAGGTAAGTGTATAGGTTACTGTTGTCGTTGGACTATAAGTTGTTGCAACATTATCAGTTGGGTTATTTGTATTTAACATAAAAGTATGCGTTACATTTTGTGCAGGTCCTTGCCCTGAACCTGAGTTTCCAAAAATCTCAATCGTTGGCGGTGCAGCCAATACAGCTTGGCTACACATCAAACAAGTTAAGATAAACAAAACCAAGGTATATATATAACTAACTTTATGATTCATCATGCCGTAATTAGAGCTATTCTTTTTCATTTTTTGCTTACTGCCCCACATAGCGCACCCCAAAACTAAATTCGTAACTTTGACCACCTATCACACTATTTAAGGTTCCACTCAATTCACCTGCACTATTCAATGACAATGGCGAAACACTTGCACATGCTGGTGTACAGGTAGGTGCTTTCGATAACACCGTATAAGCAGGTGTCATATCCCTAAAGGTAAACGTACTGTTAATTGTTGCGCCTGAATTATTTAAAATAACCTTGTATAAGACACATTGGCCTTGACTATTGCTTTGCTTACCAATAGTTAAAGCATTTGTTGTGTATGTTTCATCGGCTGTACCATTACAATCAAAATCACGTGCTTGCAATTTTGTCAGGGTTAATTGTGACTGCTTGACTGTGGTCACATCTTTAATAGAAGCAATAACCTGATTGCTACTATCTGTTAAGTTCACAACCGTTGTATTCGCCTGATTGACATTGTTATTTACAACATTCGTGACCTGTAGTACCAGTTGAATTTGCTGATGAGCTACCACCTTGCCATTAGGTAAGTCCGCCAATGTACGAATATTTAAATCCCCACTGCTGAACTTACCATCCCCATCGACATCCAGAAATAGCACACTGTTAAAGCTAGGCTCACTATTGTTGATGATAAAACCATAGCTTCCCGTAAAGTCCATATCAGTATGGTTCGTCAGTAGATGACGGTAGACCACTGTGCCCAATGGTGCAACCTGAGCATGTAAATCTGGTGTAAATTCCAGTTGAGGCTTGGCATTTACACTTTGAATCTCCACTGCGTTTTTGATCGTATCCTGAGCAGAGTTACCCGTACCGACAAAGCTGGTTGAGATCACACGGAAATAAATTGGTACAGTGACATCATTATTGACTTTATCCACTTCAACAACCGCACATACAAGCTGGCTTTGACCATCATTTAAGTAACGGGTTTTGCCAATTTCATTGCCTAAAACACTACAATCTGTGCCATTGCTTGACGTATAAAAACGCACACGATTAACACCAGCGGGTAAAGTCATGCTGCTAAAATCACTGCTGGCATTTGCACTGAGCAAATACTCTGTTCCAACACTTGTATGTTTCACTATTAATGGAAAAATTACCTGTCCGCCAGTCACAGCATTATCACTGGATTTTACTGTTAGGGTTTTCCAAGCAGCGCCATTATTATCAACTGCACCATTACCCGAACCTGTATTATCAGCATTGGTTAAATCCACCAATTGTGAGACCAGAGTAGGATTTAAACTACCCTGATCTTTAATTGTGCCAGTTTTAGTGCCATCACCCAAAGACTGTGCCTTTGGTGTAACTTCAAAAGGTGTATTTGTGGTTACTGCATAACTACTTGGGAAACGAACTTTGACCACAACAGGAACACTGCTATTGGCAGCCAATAATCCCGTATCAGGAATACCATCACCATTACTGTCTAATAATGGTGTCACACCATCCGCACGATACAACTCAATTTGACTACCTGCTGGAAATGTACTGTTAGTTAAAGTGAGGTTAAAACGATCTGTGGTATTCCCTATATTCCAGACATAGTTGGTAAATTTAAGTTCACCACCCTGGGAAACCGCACTGGCCGTAATGGTATTGGTATTATCACTGACGTTGCTTGCACTACCATTCATTTTGACAGCATAGACTGGAGCAACATTTACAACTGCTGTATTACTTGTGTCTGTCGTTGGCCCTGTTACATTAATGACGTTCTCAATTTTCCCTGCAATGCTTTTATTAATTTTTACATTAAATTCGATATAGCCAATCGTATTCGCTGGAATATTGGTTAGGGTTGCGGTAACAACATTCGAGGTGACACTATAATTAATTCCTGTTGGATCGGCTGTTCCCCCCACTGCATCATATACAGTTACGCCATTCCATTTACCAGTATTTACTTCATAGGTTAAATTGCTTCCTAACGTGTCAGTCAAGGTTGCCGTTGGTACAATTGTGTTTGTTGGATTTTGATAATCCAGACGTATGGTGACCACATCACCATTTGCAGCAGTGATTTGAGAGAATTTTTTACGCACCACCAGAGTTGACTGGTCAGTTACAGTTGCCTTGTCAACATTGCTATTTGTTCCACTCGCGCCATTCGCAGATGTCACCATCAAAGTTAAATTTGCAACTTTTCCTGTGGTAATCGTATTCGGTATGCTTGCTGCAACAATTAGTCCAACTGACTGACCTGCACCCAATGTATAACCTGTAATCGCTGATCCATCGGGAATACCATCATTATTGGCATCCAGATAAACCATCAGGCTACTATTCACAAAATCAAAATCATCACCAGTGGGATTATTGCTTACAGTGAAAGTATATTGATCTGTCTCATTACTGGTGTTGGTTAAGATATGGTTAAAATAAACTGCCTGTCCCGCCACTACTGTTTTGTTATTGGCTGCCACCAAATTTAATGAGTACACAGGCAAAATCGTGGTTTGGACAAGATTTGAACGCGCCACCTGTACAACCGTTGAGCCCTCTTCGCTATATTCACCAACTGCCATGTTACTGATGATCGAGTTGGTTGCAGCCCAGGCCGATTGCTGGACCATCAACACGCACAGCAAGGTCAAGACCCAATTAAACAGTTTTGGGCGGTTATTATTTAGTGTATTGATCATCTTCATGCTCTAATATCCGCTCTGTTTATGGGCTTACCCGAATAGAAAAGTACATGGAAGCCTGACCTTGTGGTGTAAGCGATCCCACACTGCCTGCAATTTGATCGTTATTTACAGCGATTGTGCCTTGACTAATAGATGGTGGTAAACCACTACGTAATTGGCTGTAAGCAGGCACAATATCATTAATCACAATATTACTAGCTGGGGTGGCGCCCTCATTTTTAATGGTTAAACGATAGCTCACACATTGATTTGGTTTTACTTGAAGTGGTGTGCTTCCGTAGGTTGCACTGCTTACCGTAGCTAAAGTTAAGGCACAGTTTTCATCTTTCGCCTGCTCTTTGGTCAAACGTAACTGGGTTGGATCTACCGTGGTCAAGTCAGTGTTTTGTAAATCATCCAAGGTCAGCCCCTGAATGGTATTGTTTGCTTTCACCACAATATTCGCCACACTAGACATACCATTGGTTGCCGTTGTTGGTGCCTGGACTTTTAAGAGAAGTTGAATTGAAGCTTGCGGCGCTAAACCACCTGTAATGATGGATAAATCATTAATCATTGGATCAGTCGCATCAATCACGCCATTATTATTGGCATCATGATACAAAGTATAAGTAAAGGTATCATTTGGGTTTTGCGGAATAACACGAAACGTGATCTGGCCTACTGCATTCCCCTCAACCACAGTTCCTGTATTCTTTAAGGTATGTAGATAGACAACTGTGCCACCAATATTGACCCGACCCTGCCGATCATTAGCCAGTGTCATTTGTCTCTGGATAATATCAACTTGGTCCTTAATACTATCCGCCTGTGCATTCATTGGGGATTTTATCGCAAACCAAATAGGAAGATTAGCCAAGTCTGTATTAGTGGGAACAGTGACAACAGCACAATATTTTTTGGTTGCACCCGCTGCTACATTGCCAGTACTGCTGATTACATTTCCTAGGCTTTGGCAATCATCACTCGTATCATAGAATTTCACTATCCACTGGGCAGGCAAACTGGTACTGATATTATTGACATCAATTTCAGCAACCGAAGCATATAAATTATAGCTATTCGTTACCGTACTCTTATTCTCTACAACCAAAGGAAATACGGCTGTTCCACCCCTAACTGCTGATTTATTTACCCATGCCTGTCCACCAGGTGATGTAACAGCACCTATACCAGTTCCTGAACTATCATTATTGTACAAGTCACTAGAACCTGCGGTATTGGTATTGTTTAATCGATTACGAGTACTATTGGTAATTGCTGTATCTGTAACTGAAGTTGCCTTAACATCAAAATCTAGTATTTCATTAGTCGCTGTAACACAATTGGCAGGGAAATAAACACCAAGCACAATTTTTTTCGATGCGCCTGCTGCCATCGAACCTGTATCAATAATACCGTCAGCATTACTATCTGTCAGTAAAGTACGCCCATCGGACTGGTATAAGCGTGTGACTGCACAACTTGGGACATTTGCACTTTTTGTAATGTTTAAATTATAGCTGTCTGTCGCCTGTCCTGTATTCCAAACATAATTATCAAACTGGATTTCTTTGGCTGCACCAGTAAATGTGTTTGATTTGGTGAGCAAGTCATTCGTTCCTCCATCAGTATTTCCAACAGAAGAGTTATTCAGTATCACCCCTAAGGTTTGCTGAACTGTAAAAATAACGGTATTGGTTGATGTATCTTTTAACAAGGTAGTTGTATTATTTTTATACTGTTTATAGTTAGCAGTGTTATTGATTTTTTCCGCTGCATTCGGATTAACTTTTACCTTAAAACTAAATGTACCTTTGCTTAACGCAGTAATGCCTGTGAGTTTAAATTCCACCTCACCACCCGCATATTTATAGTTCATAACTGACTCAGCAGTACTGCCTGCTTCATTGTCATTATCTACATCTGTTAATGTACTTGCGCCATTATTCCAAATAGCTGTTCCAGCTTGGTAACTTACACTGCTCGGCAAAGTATCACGGACAAATAGTTGACCTAGTGCAGTCCCCGTATTGTTATAGGTAAATGTATAGGTAACTTCTGTGCCTGTTTTACCTGTACTGATATTTTGAGATTTTGTGACCTGAATAACCGCATCATCAACCACTTTTGCAACATCTGAGACAGTGGCAGACACATTACCTGAATCAAGTTGACTGGTTGAAGTTAAAGTAAAGTTTGCAACATGACCTGCGCTAATGCTGTTGACTGGAATACTTCCCACCACAACCACAGCCACAGACTCACCTGCTTCTAAATTCAGAATTGCATTATTGAGTAAATTATTATTGTCATCAGGCTCACCATTTTGATCCCGATCCGCATAAACTGCGATATTTTCTAGATCAAACTGGTCATTTGTAAGTTGATTCAGTGTAATTTTATAGCTATCAGCAATATTTCCCGTATTGGTGAGTACATGAGGAAAATTGAGTTTACTGCCAATAGTTCCGATATTCTGCTGATTGCTTTGCAGGCTCAATGAGTAAATAGGCTGAACTGTGAGGATAACGGGATTGGAGTTGATGACTTGCAAGTTGCCTTGCTCATCATAAAAGTCACCACTCGCTATGTTAGTAATGCTACTTCCCGCCTTGGGTTGAGCAAAAACCACAGGGCTATAAGTAAAAATAAATAAACTAAGACAGCAGGCAAAAGAAACTCGTGAAATAACACTTCCCTTGAATCGACTTACCATATCCAATAACCCACTAAAATCATAAAAATAAATTCTTGTTGATGATTTTTTAACCAGAATACTACAGAAAGCCAACTCTTCTAGGACTTACGCATTGACGGATTCAAAAAAGTATTAAAATAGTTTATAAAGTATCTGTGATCAGACGAACTAAACATGCTTCTACAGCAACTTGTACATTACCCATTTATATGGGCTTTCTCATGACAGAACCGAACTCTATTAGCTGCACACAACTTGCCGAGACTTATAATATCTCGCATGATAGTGTAAATCGCTTTCTAGAGCGTGAAGACTACACACCTCACGACCTATATCAAGAAGCAATTCAACATATTGATAATAATAAACTTATAGTCAGTATTGATGATACTGTTTTAGATAAACCATATAGTCAACATATGGACTTGGTTAGCTATTTTTGGTCAGGCAAACACCACCGATCCGTCAAGGGTATTAATCTCATTACCTTGTATGCGACAGATCAGAATGGTCAAAATATTCCAATTAATTTCCGAATTTATGACAAATCTGAAAGTAAAACCAAGAATGATTACTTTATGGATATGTTAAGTGAAGTACTCAGTTGGGGTGCAAAGATTCAATTTATTACAGGTGATAGTTGGTATTCATCGACTGGAAATCTAAAAACCATAAGAAAATATGGTATTCGATTTATGTTTGGTATCGACTGTAACC
>OFQU01000028.1_pt1 | contig 26477 bp, 43 predicted proteins | sample 1542981 | NCBI WGS metagenome assembly OFQU01 (sample SAMN07774233, study PRJEB24372) | wastewater metagenome | isolation source: Exp Tend CN 90WW | collected 2016-02
CCACCAGGGCGCGGTCTGCTTCCTCGGCTGCTACTTGTGCCGCGATTTCCTCGGCGCTTGGGCCATCGTCCTCGGGGATTTCTTCTGCTGGCGTGGCTTTTGGCGATGCAGTGGGCGCGGACGCTGGAGCAGGCGCCGCGGCTTGTGTTTGTGCTGGCTTGGACTTGCCAACATTGGCTGTATTCATCACGGCGGTGGTGCCGTGCTTCGTGGTGTAGGTGCGCTCTGCTGGTTTGTCACTTGCGGATTCCGCAAGTGAGCGGCGAACATCTCCGACTGTTGAGTGGTGCACTCCGCAGTGCTTTGCGATCTGGTTATCGCTCCACTTGCTCGAAACCGGGTGCTTCAAGGCGCCGGTCACTGACTTGCGCTTATCTGCGTTAGAGCGACGCAGCCCATGATCCGCATTCACGCTAAAGCTGAAAAGCTGCGCATCTTGCTGCGTGCCATTGCGCACGTCTGCGGCGATGGAATCAATGCCTGCGTGGTCTGCGCCAAAGTAGCGGTGAAAGCCGTCAGCAAGCCAATGATTGGCGCCGTCGAAGAACACCACTACAGGCGGGAAGGCCGCGCCTTCGGCCATAGCTTCGCTGTATTCCTCAACCGTAGCGTTGTTGAGCTCTACGCGCGATTGGGTGCCGCCGTCAATGCGGATACGTGAAAGTTCAAGCATTGGTTGGCTCCCCAAACAATCCTGTCTCAGCAAACTGAGCATGAATTCTTCGCGTGGCATCAATGACTGCTTGATATACCTCGTAGTCTCCAGTCATCCATTCATGGTGGCCTTTGGCGACTGCATCCTTTAGGCCGCGCCGCAACTCTGTTTCAACCGCCTTTGCAAGACCGTTGCAGATTGCCTGGATGCGCGTAAAAGTGACATGGCCCAGGCCGTGGCGCAATGCTTCTTGCTTGTACTGGTGAACGCGTTTTTTCAGGTCTGACGTGATGCCAAACTTGACGCGGCCTGAGTCTGGGAAAAAGACAACGTAATTGCAGAGAGTCATTTTTAGAACTTGGGTTTGTGCGATTCGTACTGGTCAAGCCAGATAGCCAGACGCACAGAGCGCAGGCGAATGCAGGACTTGATGAAGCGGGCGATTCGGGCCATCACTGAACCCCGCTGCGGCTGATGCGCCGCGTCTTGTCCGCGCTTGCCTGGGCCTGCGCGCGCGACTCGATCACGATGCTGTTGGAAGCATTCGGGTTCAGCGTCGCCTGAAACACCCCACGGGCATTCAGCACGCGGGTGGTACCTTTAGTTGTGATGGGAGCTGCCTTCTTGCGCTGCACTGGCAGATTGGCGGGGGCGTCTGCTCCGCGTGGGCGAACTGAGGTGAAAGCGTTCATGCAGCCACCTGCACGGTCTTGCGTTTCTTGAGGACCTTCTTGTGAAGGTCAAGCAAAGCAGCCCCGATCGGGAAGCGGGGAGTCCTGTCGCCATCGGTAGCCATCTCGCTGATGGTCGATTGCGCGCATCCGCACTTCTCGGCTATCTGCATCTGCGTGAGGCCCGACGCCTTGAGGTCGGAGATGATGTTTTTCCATTGCATGGAAGACATTATCGCCGCACCGATGTTCGGGCGCAAGCAATGCCACATCGGCGCTCCGATTATATTTCTCAATCGCCGCAGGACAATGCCAGCATGTAGACTATTGGGAAGCGCATCAAAGCCGCACCACGCGAAATAGACGGCAGCTATCGGCCTCCGCATTCCGCTAGGAAAAATTGCGCCCATATATATCGCTAAAGCGATGTTGCTCTATTGACTTCAAACATCGGTGCACCGATACTAACCCCCATGCCAACGAAAACGCGGCACAGGGTGAGCAGGCATCGACCAGTCCACCCGCTCCACGAAAGTGGTTTGGCGAACGGCCCGCGATACGGTCGGTCTGAGGCGATACCCGCAAGGGAGCAAGTCAGGCACTGGTTACGCAGTGCACCGGGTCTGCCGGTAGAGAGTAGACAAAGCCCTTGGAGACAGGGGCAAATCAATAGGGCTTACCAATGTGAGCCCTGCTGATTTCAACCAGGAGCAAACATGAGCGAAGCAAGGGAAAAGATGGCGCCCGTTCAGGGATACCCCGGCGGCATTCCATGGGCCATCCATCTGGAGGCTTACGAGGTCTATTCAAAGAAGTTGTCACCACAGCCTGCCCTGATCGACTTGGAAGGCAGGAACTGCCGTGGAGGCTTCGGCACCAGCGAATTAGACGAATTCGTGCCCGGATGGCGCGACCGTGTGTCCGAGTTCGGCAAGATGAAAAACATCATCCCTGTGCTACTGGCAGACCTACGCGAAGCCGCCGCCACGCTGCGCCGGTACGAAGCACTGCACCGCGCCAAAAACACCGAAGACAGCTTGGCCAAGGCTGAAGTAAACGCAGCACTCGCCACTCGCTTCGAGGCCACCATCGCCAAGGCTTGCCAGTAACCCCACCCCACCCCTACACCAGGGGCCGGGAGTGCCCGGAGTAGTCCGGGGCCATCACATCGGCCTGTTGGCGCTGCTCTGATCAAGCAGCGCGCACAACAGCCTTCTCTCGATTTGCCGGGCGCGACCACGCACCGGATGTGCGATGGATGCAGCAGGCCGATGTGATGGTCAAGCGCAGCAATGCGTCGGGTTGCGGGAACGTGGCCGCCATCAAACCGCACGCCAGGTATTGGGCGCAGTCGGGATGCGAGACCCGATGACCACCTCGGGAAAGTAGCGGGGACTTTTTAAGGAGCATGTATTTGTGAGATTTGGCAAGGCCCCACCTGCTCAAATGGCAGGTACGGTCGTGTACTCGGGCCCTGTTAGAAGACATTGGAGTGAAGCATGAAAACCAGAGAACAAGACATAGCCGCCGTTAAGTCACTAGGGCACGGCCAAAACTGCACGGTATTTTGGAGCGAGGAAGGCGGCGGCGAGGTACACAAAATATGGGACACGTTGTTTCTTTTCTCGATACCTCAGTACGGTGGCGAAGGCCGTTTTGAGAAGGCATTTCGGGAGGACGAGATTGAAAAGCTGGTCGAGCTGGCCCGCACTTGGACATGACTTCTAACGCCAAATTAAGCGGAGCCGAAGGCGTCCGCTCTTGAATGATCAGTTATGCCGTTCGCGGCAAGGAGAAGATTATGGAAACAAAACGGTTTAGCAAGACGACGGTCCTTGATGTGCTGGACAAGCGGGCCGCACGAATTGCGGAAGAACAGAGATTTGACAGGCGCAATGGTACTTCGCAGCTCATGCCCAGAAACGCCACAGAGCCAGAGTGTTCACGCATCACTCGGGCCGTCGAGTATGGGCGTATGAAGGCCTTTGAGCAACTTGCAGAGACCATCTGTGAAGGATTCAGGTTTGAGGCATAACGCTGGCGCTGTGCGGTGAGCGCAGCGAATCAGCCACGAGCAACCTGTTAAACCGCTTTTAGGAGTAAGACGTGAAACACATTGATGATTGGCTGGATGATCCAGCGACAGGCCCAGCCGACGTAAAGGAATGGCTTGAGCATTTCCGCAGGCCAGCGATGGACAAGGATCGCGCATGGTTGAGCGCACGGCAACTGTTTTGCACCTACAAGGACGGCCAGCGCTACCGCTGCATTGGGTGCAGCCGCATGGGGGACGTGTGGCTGACAAAACACTTTGAGCGCGAAAACGGCTACGACCTACGGATTGACATTGACGACTGCACCGATTGGGAAGTGCGGTTTAACGCCGGAGATAAGCTGTGAACGAAGTGAATCAGATTGAGCGACCTGTTAAGCCGGGAACCCGCACATGGGACGACGGAAAACGTTGCTCGGAGTGCTGCGGCGGAGACCGCTGCGACGACCCGACGCACTACGACCGCACAAGCCAGCGCTACGGATGCCCACACTGTCTGAACACAGGTTGGGCGCTGTGGACGAAGGAAGGCCAGGACGACTACGCAAAGTACCGGCGCTGGGATGCCTACCGCGAAGACGTTGTTGTCGCAGAGCGTGAGGCCACCCGTGCCGCTGCGTTCGCGGTTTAACGCAATGTATCCCGCAAAACCTGCGGAATAACATTTACAGGCAGCGAATCAAAACGACCTCTAGCGCTTACCCATCAAGCGTTAGTAGCTATCATAAAAATAGCGGCAAACCCCGCACCACACACAGCCCTGCAATGCGGGGCTTTTTTACGCCCGCAAGGAGGCCGCATGCAAAACAGTCGCCCCATCTTTCAGACCGCCCCGCCCGCAGGCGCAAAGCACTGGCAAGCGATGTGCATCCAGCTCAGAACCGAGCTGACACAGTACGACGCGCCACGGTGCCCGCGTGGGCAATTTGAGCATGTCTATCAGCACCCAGAGCTGGGCGCGCTTGTGTGCCACCTGGAGGAAAAAGACAGCGATGAATCGACCGGCTGGCCTGAACAGGTAACGCTGTGCACCGCCTGGATGCGCGGGGTTGACTTCACCGCCCGACTGACATCGGACGAAATCGACGCGATAGAAATCTCGGCTGCACATCAGCCGGTTGAACAACTGGAGGCACCATGCTGATTGAAATGAAAGGCTTTGTTTTCTGCCGTGCATCCGGCGGCAAAGTCGAATTTGAACTGATGCCATGGGACTGCAGAACTTGGACCGAAGCAGCACAGGGTGATCGAATCTTTGTCAAAGAGCACACGACAACCGTAGAAGTGCCTGACGACTTCGACCCGCGTCCGCAGCAAGTCGCGGCATTGGAAGCCGCAAAGCAAAAGGCCCGTGCCGAATTCCAAGCTCGCATTACTGAGCTTGACCGGCAGATCCAGAGCCTGCTGGCTATTGAGGGGGCGGCATGAGCGACAAGACAAAGCACACGCCAGGGCCGTGGCGCACCAAGAGAGAAGGCTTCTCAACTGTCTATGTTGAAGCGCGCATTGACGGCGGCTTGATCCAAGAAGTTGCTGCGTGTGGGCCAACGGAGGCTGGCCTAGAGCAGCAGGAAGCCAACGCCCGCCTGATTGCCGCCAGCCCAACGATGCATGAGTACATACAACATCGCGCTAACGATGGCTGTGACACGGCGAAATTGATATTGGATGCCATCAATGCCTAAGCGCTCAACGCCCAATACGGGGATGGTGGACACATTGGGGCGAGCAAATCGCAAGCTCGCCGATAAGACTTGTCCTAACTGTGGATCCACCTTCAAGCCACATCGGGAGAGCAGTAAATATTGCTCGCGCCCTTGCATGTGGTCCAACAACGGACAGCCCATTACAAAGACAGAGCAATGGTGGACGACGCCAAAAGGCTACGTCAATGGCCGAGTGCTGGTGGATGGCGTTTGGAGGGCGGTGAAGCAGCACCGCTACATCATGGAAAAGCATCTAGGACGCGCTCTGCGTGACACCGAAGATGTTCATCACATCAATGGCATGAAATCTGACAACCGCGTCGAAAACCTAGAAGTTCTGCAGCGATCCGTTCACACGTCAGAACACAACAAATCGCGGATCTATCCGCGTGGATACAGACTCAATATTTCGGAATCAGAGCGCGCAGCGAGGTCGGAGCGCATGCGGGCTATGCGTGCCGCAGCAATCGCCCGCGCAACCGGAGAGACAACATGATCCGCATGCCCCCATATCTTGACAACTGCACAAGCGTTTTCCCGCGCACCACACGATGTGACGGGCAAGCGATCTACCACTACCCAGCGCCGACAACAAGGCGCTTTTTTTATGCCGTCATCCGCTGGGGATGGGTCATCGTCCCGGCTGTACTGCTGGCGTTTGTGCTGACCGGGTGCGATGACATTGATATGCACACCGCAGCGCAAGCCGATCTCGCGGACGCGATTGCAACTGCGGCAAAAGAGGCCGGGAATGTAGAGGTGGCAGCGAAATGAGCAAGCCGCCAAAACCATCGCAAACGGGCTTCATACACATCGCGCAGGAGCTTGGCATAAACCTTTCATCCGATGACGCTCCGATTGTTGTGGCAGCGATTCACCGTGCCTACGGCACAGGATGCAGGGATGGCGCAGCAGCAGAGCGGGAGGCATGTGCGAAGGTGTGCGAGGAAATGCACGATCACTACTCAGCGCTCAAAGACACAGCGCTACTCAACGGCGACGTTGACCTGAGCAACGCATCGTCAGGCGAGCCGCGAGCATGCGAGTTTCTCGCCACAGCCATACGCCAGCGAGGTGCGAAATGAAAACCCGCATCGCCATAGCCTGGGCAACGTACCGCATCTATCGCCAGTGCAACCCGCTGCCCGTCGCTTTGCGCGTCGCGTGGCGGGCTATCAAAAGGGGCTGACATGGACTGCCCAACAGGGAAGGTCACGCACACATTGCAGACGGCTGAGGCTGCGGCGAAACGCGCCCGGCGCCGCACTGAAACCATCCTGCGCCCATACCGCTGCACGCTCTGCGGTGCGTGGCATGTGGGGCAGAGCAACGGGCTGAAACGCCCGGTCAAGACGATTTACGACAACCACCAATTGAGGTTTATATGAGCAACGCTTTAGCAACGCTGACACAGAAGCTGGCAACGACCCTAGACATGGGGGACGGTGTTGGCCTGATGGAAACTCTCAAGGCTACCGCCTTCAAAGGCCCGGTGACAGACGCGCAGATGACCGCGCTGCTGATCGTGGCGAACAACTACGGACTGAATCCGTGGACCAAGGAAATCTATGCGTTTCCTGACCGCAACAACGGCATCGTGCCAGTTGTCGGGGTTGACGGCTGGAGCCGGATCATCAACAGCCACCCGCAGTTTGATGGGATGGACTTTCAGCAAGACGAAGAATCGTGCACATGCATCGTGTACCGCAAAGATCGAAACCACCCGATCAAGGTAACGGAGTACATGGCCGAATGCCGCCGCGATGGTGTAGGGCCTTGGAAGTCACACCCGCGCCGCATGTTGCGCCACAAGGCAATGATCCAGTGCGCCCGTCTGGCTTTTGGGTACAGCGGAATCTTTGACCAGGACGAAGCCGAGCGAATCGTGGAGAGCAAGCTGGGCATTGCGCAGCGCGAACCGGAGACGCTGGTGGATGTGCAGCCGTTAATAGCTTCCGCGCTTGCCACAAAGACCGATGCAGAGGCGCTGCAATTCTGGAAAGAGAACAACGGCAAGGTGGCAAAGCAGCCGCAAGACCATGCGCTGCTCAAGCAGACGATTGCCGACCATCGAAGCGCGCTTCGGGATGCAGACGTGACCGATGTGGAGGCACTTTCAAAAGGAGCGAAGCCATGGGCCGATTCTTAGTGTGCGATCAGCGATCACCGGAATGGTTTGCAGCGCGATTGGGAAAGGCAACGGCCAGCAACTTCTCCAACGTCCTTGCTGCCAAAACAACAGCCGCATATCGCAATTACCGCGTGCGCCTTGCGTTGGAGCGCCTGACTGGCAAGCAGGAAGACATATTCCAAAGCGATGCCATGAAGCAAGGAACGGAGCGTGAACCACTGGCACGGATTGCGTATGAGGCGCTGACCGGCAATCTTGTGGAAGAAGTCGGGCTTTGTCTGCATGACACCTTGGAGTGCGGAGCGTCGCCTGACGGACTCATTGACGCCGTGAAGGGCTTGGAAATCAAGTGCCCAACCCCTGGCAAGCACTGCGAATATTTGAGGGCCACAGCAGAGCCTTCCGAGTACACCGCGCAGATTCAGGGCTGCATGTGGATCACCGATCGGACAGAGTGGGACTTTGTTTCGTTCTGCCCTGAGTTCCCCGAAAACGCGCAGTTGATCGTGCGAACTATCAAACGAGACGACGCCTATATCGACAAGCTGGCGAAGGCCGTAGAGGCTTTCATGCGCGAGGTTTCGGCAGAGGTCGAAGCCATCCGCAACTTCCGCAATGCAGCTTAACCAACACCCGCCGGGCAGGCTGGCGGGAATTTTAGAAAGCGACCAATGAGCACTTTTGACAATACGAATCGTGGCGTTCTGTTTGTGAACGACCGCAAGGAACCGGGCAGCACCAAACCAGACCGCACCGGATCTCTGAATGTGGATGGCGTGGAGTATTTCCTTGATGGCTGGATAAAGAAGTCCAGCGCGGGGGCAACGTTTCTCAGCGTGTCTGTGAAGCGCAAGGATAAGCAGCCAAGTCAAACAGCACCGTCCCCGGCCCAACGCCAGCAGCAGCAACCCGCAGTGCCTGCGCCATCGGCAGACCCAGGCGGATGGGACGACATGAGCGACCCGATCCCCTTCTGACCACCCCACACCCAGCCCGCACCAGCGGGCTTTTTTACGGAGAACGCCAATGGATTCTGTGGCCGAAGCCCCCTTTGAGGTGATGAGCGAAGAGCCTTTTTTTGCCCCAGCCGCCACTGACATGATTGATGGCCTGCTTGGGCAGTACAGCACCATGCGGGCGAAAGTCGAGCGCGTGGCAGCCGTCATGAATGGCCCTGATCTGGCTGGCGCACTGCACTACTTCGCAGAGCACGCAGGGCGCAACGACCGGCACCTTTCTGCCAGCACGGTAGAGCAGCTCTTTGCCCTGGACGGCGCCATCGCACACCTGAACGCCGCCTACTGGTCTAAGGCGATGCAGCTTACCGACGTGCTGGACGTCATGCCGCAGGCCCGCCGCGATGAGTGGCACAAGCAAATCATGAACCCGCTGGGCGAGAAGTGTGGCAAGTACGCAAAGGACTGGATCGTCCCGCCCATCCCGGAGTTTAACGACGAGAACGTGCGCAGCACCCTGCTTTCCCTGCTGTCGCAGCGCGAGCGGTTCTTTGCCGAGCGCGTGGATGGCATCTTCCGCTCTCTGTCAAAGACGCACGTCACCAACGCACCGGAAGGGTTCGGGCGGCGCATGATCCTGGCCGGGGCCATTGACGGATGGGGAACGGTGAACCACGGACGGGCCGGTGTCATCAACGACTTACGGTGCGTCATCGCAAAGTACATGGGGCGCGATGAGCCGAAATTTGACGCCAGCAGCAGCGTGGTCAGGTACGCACGCGAGCACAAGCGTGGCGAATGGGTGCCTGTTGACGGCGGGGCCATCCGCATCCGCTGCTACGCCGTTGGCACAGCACACCTGGAGGTGCACCCGGACATGGCGTGGCGGCTGAATTGCGTGCTGGCCCAGCTCTACCCGGCGGCGATCCCGTCGCAGTTCCGCGAGCGCCCAAAAAAGCGCCTGAAGGAATTTCAGATGATCGGGCGCCCCCTGCCGTTCGCCGTGCTGGCTCGACTGGACAAGCTGGCCGAAGCGCGCAACCCCGTATCCACCACCGGCTATCACGACACCCGCTGGGTCCGTGTGCCGGGATGCTATGAGTTCAGCTACGGCGGCGCCAGCGATCATGTGGCGGCAGAGGCAGACAAGGTTCTACAGGCCCTGGGCGGCACGATGGCAGAACGAGGACGCTGGGCGTTTGACTACGACCCGCTGCCCGTCATCAAAGAGATCGTGGCCAGCGGCTGCATCCCTGACCAAAAGGCGCACCAGTTCTACCCGACGCCAGAACGTCTTGCACGCATCGCCGTAGACCTGGCAGAAATCGGTGACGCCCACCAGGTGCTGGAACCGAGCGCTGGCATGGGCGGCTTGGCTGACTTGCTTCCCACGGAGCGCACGACATGCGTGGAAATCAGTCCCCTGCACTGCAAGGTACTGGAGGGCAAGGGCAACACCGTTGAGTGCGCTGATTTCATGCACTGGCGCGCGGGGTCGTTCAACCGAATCGTGATGAACCCGCCGTTCAGCGAAGGCCGATGGAAGGCCCACACAGAGCACGCTGCCAACATGCTGCGCGACGGCGGCCGACTGGTGGCCATCCTGCCCGCGAGTGCGAAGAATAGCCTCAGCCTGCCGGGCCTGAATTGCCGATGGCATGGGCCGTATGACAACGAATTCTCTGGAACCAGCGTGTCGGTTGTCCTGCTGCAGGCAGACAAAAGCGCCTGATTTTCCAAACTAAACCAGCCACCCGCCGAGGTGGCTTTTTTACACCTAAGTCATGGAAACAAACCTACCACAAACCATCCTTCGCAGGATCAAGCGGGTTCCATCAACCATGGACGCACTCGAAAAACACACCGGAGCAGAGCGGATAGAGATTGAATGCTCCATAGAGCGGCTTCGTGAAAATCGGCTGGTGCGAATTTCGAGTTACGTGCGCGCAAAAGGTACTACATGGCCTGTCTACTCGGTGGGTGGGCGCAGGGATGCAGACCCACGAGAGGTAAAGCAAAAACCGATCACCAGCAAAGCAAGCTCTCCAGCCTTTCTCGCGCACTGCGAAGCACGAAAGAAGAAGACGGACGACTATGTATTACAGCGACTCGCGAATGGGCCTGGGACTTTTGTAGATATTGCAAAAGGTGGATTCCCAGGTATTCGCACAATAAAGGAGTCACTCCGAAGGCTTCGATCCGCTGGAGTTGTTTACAGCGAATCCGATTCACTCCGAAGTGCATACACATGGCACTTGACGGGGTTGAAAGCAGAGCAGAAAAGACGCTTGCTCCCCATCCCATCGCACGCACTGCGGAGTGCTTTTGTGGGTGGGCTAAACCCATGGACTGGAGCATCAGCATGACCACAACAGAAACAGAAGCCCTATTTCGCAAAGTCAGGCGCCGCTACGTGCCCGCCTACAGCCTGAGCGAGTGGAGCTACGACAAGGACTTGATGCCCGTTGGCAGCTTCCGCCTTGTGCACGCCTACAGCAACGGCGGGCGCCGGTATGCATACAACGTCACACCAGACACCGCCGCATGGGTGGCTGCTGCGACGCTGGCCGTGCATGCGATGACAGAGGCTATCCACAAAGCCAACAGGCACACGATTGCAGGCGGTAAGCCGTGGACAAAAAAGCAGCAATCCGCAATTGCGCAAGCCAACGCGATCTTGGAAGCCGCTGGAATTTGGAGCGGGCGCGGCTGGACGACAGCGCAGGCATACGACGTGGCACAGGCGGGTATTGATGCCGTCACGCAGTGGGCAAATCAACCAAAGGACACGAAATGACAGAAGCACAAATGGGCCGCTGGTACATGGTCAACCGCGACGGCATGGCGACGCTGTGCGAAGACCAGGCAGACGCGGAAAAGGAAGCCAAAGCCGCTGATATGGATTGGCCACACTCAGGCCCGCACCGGGCTGTCCAGCTTGTGCCAGCGGTCGACATTGCTGCTCTCAAAGGCCAACGCGCCGTGCTGTGTTCGCTGCTGGGGGAGTGCCTGCCGGTGATTGATGCGCTGATGCAAATGCCCGGCGACGACGACAGCGACGCCCACTTGAATGGGCTGGCAGGCCGGATCACGGGGGCTCTGAATGCGGTTGCTGGAGAGCAACAACCCGGCGGGGTCGGTGAAAGACAGAACGCTAGGTTAAGCGGGGACCAACAGCTATGACCAAGCCTGAAGACGCCACGGTGCTGACTGCTGTTGGTACTCCGCTTGAACCGTCAGTTGGGCGGCTGCCGGACGAAGCCACGAATGCCTGCGGGCCGCGTGGCACCTACGGGTGCGCATGCGTGAGCCGCAACGCCTTTGCCTGCGCTGAGATTCGTGACGGCTACTGCGAGGAACAACGGCGCTGCGAGTGCATGTGCCACAACTGGGAAGACGACGATGAGCAAGATGACTGAGCAAGAGAAGGCCGCAATGGACGCTGGCGCGAAGTTCGGCATGGACATGCTGAAGCAGTTGCCGAAGGGCGACAAGCTGGCGCAGGAAGCCTGCATGACCGGCGTGCTGATCGCCTTCTGGGGCGCTCTGTGGGGCACTTTCGGGACGGAGTACGCGCGTGGCTTCATCGAGGCACAACTGCGTGGCATGGAGCCCGAAGTACCGCACGAGCGCTTCACTGAGCCGCGAGTGCAGTAAGCCGCCCAACGCGATATAGGCGGTCGCCTATCCTGGCGCAGCACACAAACAAAACAACCGTTATAGCTTACGCATCAAGCGCTAGCAGCTATCATAAAAATAGCAAGAAAGGCAGCAACATGACAGACAAACGACCCGATGCGCTGGCAGATGCAAAGCAGGCGCTTGAGGACGCACCACAGCCAGCGCCTGCTTTGCCGGTAGCTTGGATGAAGCGAATCGACGTCGCAGCCGAAGCCCTCAGCCTGATTCAGGCCAGCACAAACCTTGGAAAGCTGGAAACGATGGCCAGCCTGGCATGTGAGGGCCTTCGCGGAATTCAGGCCGTTGCGGCGGGGTGCACACGCTCGCACCCGCACGAAAACATGGACAGCTCATGCCACGCAAAATCAGCCATCGCAGAAATGCAGAGCATGGCAGTGCGCGGTGCCGAGGCGACGGCGCAGGATCTGGAGCGATTCGTCAGCATGTTCGCCGCCGCGCCCACCACCCAGCCAGTGCCCCAGCGGGAGCCAGCCGAGATTGATACTGCGACGATGGCGCTCGCGGAAAGCGTCGGCCTCATTGGCCCCGCAAGCCGCACTCACGATCTGCACGGGGCGATCCGGCGTTTCCACGATTTGATCTGCGCGAACGCCACGATCAAGGCAGCGCAAATGGCGGCTGAAGCAATCAGCGCCGCAGCGCCCCAGCCCGTGGCACGCGAGCCGCTGCCTTCTGTCGAAATCATGCGCATCGTCATGGGCGTTGAGCAGCAACACAACTTTCTGCGCGGTACGACGAACTGGGCTACGGCAGTTGGGCGGGCCGTTGAGCGCGCTCACGGAATCGGAGGCCAGCATGGCTAGCCGCCGCGCCCGCACCCGCAACTCCCGCTCCAGCTCGCGCCGGTCTCGCCTCTGGCGCTCGGCTCGCTGTTTCGCGGTGGGGCGGCTGCGTTGGGGCGCTGCCTGGTCGGGGCGCTGCATCACTGCGCGCCCGGCGGGTGGCGCCTGTCCTCGATGTCGAGAATTTGATTGAGTTGGTCACTCACGGCCGCATAACTGGCGCGGCAGGTGGCGATGTGGTCGGCTGTGTCGCGTTCGGTTGAGTAGCCGTCGTCAGGCGCAGGGGTGGCAGGGGCTGTGGGCGCACCCGCAGGGTTTGCGGCAGTGGCTCGCACACCGAGGCCGGTGGGGGCGCCGATGTTGTTGAGCATGCGGACAGTGCCAGCAGCGAGGCACTGGCGATCAGACAGGCGGGCGATGTGCGCACGGGCGTCTCCAAGTTGGGTGTTGAGGGTGGCCACGGTGCGCGCGTGCACCCCGGCGGCCTGGTCGGCAAAGCGGCGCTGCTGGCGGGCGTCGGACTCGCGGGCGGCTGCTGCCGTCTGCTCTGCGCGCATGCGGTCAGCATCGGCCGCGCCACAGCGCCAGGCTTGCACTTGCCAGGCACTGGTGGCGGCGATGGCGGCGCCCAACAGGGCGGCGTGGGTGTAGATCATCGCCACGCCCTCCACCAGTACCACCACATCGCCAAATGGATTGGATTCATTGAAATTCCCCTTCGCAGATAGCCCGCTCGGCTGCGCGGCGTTTGACAAGGCCCGCAAGCTGTTTGCCACCGGCGTAAGTCCAGCGGCTCAGTTCAGCACAAGCGCCCGCCATATCCCCGGCATTGGCCTTGCGCGCCAGCGTGCTCGCGCAGAATTTAGATTCGCCCACGTTGAACGCGAAGCTCAGAAAAGCCGCAGTCTGTCCAGGCGTCAGTTCGCGGTCGATGCAGTCGATCGCATCAGCATGTTTTAGCAGGTCGCTGTCTAGCAGGTCTGCACACTGCTGGCGCGAGAACGTCTGCCCCATGCGCAACTCAGGCCCGGTATGGCCTACGCAGGCCGTTAATTTATTGATCGGGTCTTTGTAGGTACGCTGCACCGTGCCCTCGTAGTACATCACCAGAGGGACGACAAGTGCAACGGCACCAGCGCCAATCCTTGCAGCCAGCTTTTGCCTGGTGGTGCTCATCGCGGAGGCCCCACCTTCAACGCCGCCCATGTGGCCGCAATCGACGCCAGCAAGGCTGCGATATACCCGAGAGGCTTTGCCAGTCTGCCAATCATCTCAAGCGCCCGCATAGCGCCGCGCCAGCTTTCAAACACCACCAGCATTTCGGCAGTGTTTTTCTCGACGCGGGCGGTAGATTCACTATTCGCGGCGAGAAGGCCGCGCGTGTCGGCAACGCTCAGTTTCAGCGCAGCGACTTCTTCGGCCAGCTTGTCCATGCGTCTATCTCCGTCACGCAATTGCTGCGCTACATAGTCTTGATAGCTCTCTGTGGTGCGTGGCATAGGTTCTTCGCTCATCAGCGCCCCTCTCTTTTCGTTGCCGCATCCAGCACGCACGGGTCAAACCGCCATGCGTCGGGCAAGCCCAGCATTTCCGCGCAGGCCTCGCTGCACATCACGCGGCTCTTTTTTTGCGGCAGCACCCACGCCAAAAACCCAAGGATTAGCTGCCAGTCGTATAAGGCCCCTTGGTTGTTGACCGCCCACGTAGCCGCCACGGATGGGTGCTGCTGAACCGCGCGCAAATGCCACTTATCACCGAGCACGATGCGCTTGAACCGCACCCCGCCACGCTTGCCAGCCCTGCGCGTGCTCCATCCCGGGATGCGTTCTAGGCCCGTGCTGCTGACGCACCACATCGCGCCGTCTGCGTCGGGTTCGCAAGTGCCGTCAGGCATGAGGTGATCTACACCATCACCCGGCTCGAACACGATCTCGCTGTGCGAGTAGCGGCCACGCAGGCGCAGGCGGATGGCGATATTGCCCAGGCCCATGATTCCGGCGCGGGTGCCTTTGTAGCTGGCGAGCTTCATTGCTCATCCTCGATAGATGCAGGCCAGCCGCCAGAGAAGTCGTAACTCTCCGGTGTTGGGCTGGCCTCCATTTCCACACGGTGCACCTCTGCTGCGCCGAAGATGGCCGCATCGCTAGCGGCTGTTGCCTGGAAGATGCCTTGTGCAAGCGCTGGCGTCATCGTCACAAAGACGGGTGGTGGCGTGAGTGTGAGAACCTTCCATTGCAGGCCAGCAGGGATTGCTGCGCCCATCATCGCCAGGGCAAGCTGCTGGATGCGGCTGGGGTCATCGCTGTGGAACCAGTTGGAACCAACCCTCACCCCGAGGTACTTGCGCCGGTCGCGCTCGGTCTTGATGCGCTCCCATGCGGCTGCGCGGGCTGTCGCAAGGGCTGTATTGGTGCGCTCATCAAAAGCCGCTTGGTCGAACACCAACACCCCGCCCTGCCGCGCCATGCCGCCCAGCGTGATTTCTGGCAGATGGCCGTCATCACGCTCGTCCCACAACACGCGGGAAGGGTCGAAATAACCGCCGCCCGCACCAACTTCGATGATCTCTTGCGCGCCACTCGGCGCGTTGACGAGTAGCTTGCTCATATGCCGACCTTTCGGATTGAAAAAGAAACGGCGTCCGTTGTGTTGTTTAAGAAGGCATTCGCGTGGTGACGGACAACATCACCAGCGGCAAGCCGAGCCACCACAGTTGATTCGCCTATCGTGTCTGCAGCTTGAGCAACCACGAAAGACAGCCTGTTTGCCACATTGATCGAGTCAATTGCTGTGGTGAGCTGTGTTGAGTTGACTGAAACCCCCACTCCACCGCCCGCGACAAGCACATCACGCGCCTGAATGGCATACAGGCCGGCTTCGTTGATCGTGAAAGTCGCCCCCAGAGTGGCGCTGTCTGCGTAGGTGATGGCCGTGCCGACGTTGGTCAGTGCGGTGGTGAAGCGTCTGATGCATGTGTTCGTTGACCCGCGCCCATTGCCTGTGTGAACAATCACGGCATGGTTTCCGACACCGCTCAATGGGATGGTGCGCAGGGCCGTGCCGTCACATTGCACGATGACTGTTTGCAGCGGGTCAAGCGCCTTTGTAGCGACGCCATCAATGGTTTCTGCGTCGTTTGGATCAAGTGTGACGACACCTGTCCCACTGTTGCGCAGGTAGCACCACCATCCATCCCCCAGCGTCGCCACTGCATCAAAGGTCTGCGAAAACGTGCCGCTGGTGATGTCGATCAGCTTGCCTTTGTCGGCAGTCCCAAGAATCGTGTTGCTGGTGCGGGCAGAGCGGGTGAGGGATGGAGCGGAAGCTGTAAAGCTGATCCACTTGGCCGACACGCCAGGAACCTGCGCAGTCACATCAGCCACGCTCTCAGTCAGCATCCAGACTTTGCTTGCATGGAAGACGCTGGCGGGGATCGCCAGAGCACCGGTCAGGCTAGACCACAGCCCCTTGTAGTTGGCGGCGGCGATGGCTGCGGCTGATGCGGTGGCTGCGCTGTCGATGGATGGAAGCAAGGCGTTGATTTCGCCCGTCATGGTGCTCAGGGCCACGCTCCACGGGTAAGCGCGTGCGTTGAACGTGCTGCGGTCGTTCGGGTCCGGGGCCGCAGGGAGTGCGGAAATAGTCGGCATCAGATGAGCCCTTTCACAGTGATTTCGATGGATGCGATCTGGAAGCTGTCGTATCTGACGCTGGCAGAGGATGCGATGCCGAACACGTTGAGTCCCGCGTAGTTCGGCGCACTGGTTGCAGCCCATGCAACAGGCCGATCCAGCACTTTTTGCAGCGTGGCAAGGGCCGCGTCTGCGTACTGGCGCGGCAGCATCAGCGTCACGCGCATGTTGGTTGCGGAGTGACGTTTAACGATGGTGGTGGTGCCGTCGTCGTTGGTCTTGATGTAGCTGTACGTCACCGGCTCTGCGGTGGCGCCGTACTGCACGCCACCCCATTCGGCAGCATCAGAAATCAAGGGTGCGTAGTCCCCAACAACGATCATCCCCACGCCCACCGGCTGGCCTGATGCCGCAGTGATCGTGATAGTCGCCTCAGCATTGGGGCGAATGGGGATGCCAGTGAACAGCAGCTTGTTGATCGTGGATGGCGAGATAAAGAGGTACTCGTACCAGCCCAGCGGGTCGTCAGCAAGGTAGCCGCTGCGGGTGTAGATGACCGCGCCGCCCGGGGCATCTTTGACGGTGACGCTGTACTGCGCGCCGGTCAGCCCGTACAGCGCAACGGCGTTGAAGTAGCCGGGCTGCAGCACGTAGGTGATGCTGGTCGTGCCCGTGGCCGCAGTGCTTGTGTACTGGTCGAACGGCGCCCATCTGTCGGTGGGTCCGATGTCAACCCAGCGGGTCGGGTCATCTTCTGGCACCGGCGTGGCTGCGCTGGTGTGGGCCACGGCGCTGCGGTATTTGCGGTGGGTGGTGGCGCGGATGCGAACGTCACCCACCACGTAAGCCACCGCCGAACCGCTCCATGCAGTCTCACCGGCAGACGGCTCGGCAATGGTGGTGCTCGCGCCGATCATGGCGTCGGTGATCGTGATGTTGTCGATGATGTTCACGCCACTACCTCCACCAGCACGGGCGCTTCGGGCCTGCCGTTTGTTGCTTCTGCGGTCCGGGCCGCGTGGCGGTTGGCTACGTCAAGCTGCGCGCGCATCTGCGCCAGTTCTGCGGCCATGCCCTCCACCAGTTGCTCCAGGCGCTCGGTGTTGCCGCCCATGCCCAGGGCGGCGGGGTTGTAGGCGCGTGGAATCACCGCCTCGCCTTTTTCCAGCAGGGCCAAGCCGGTTTGCGGGACAAAGTTCGTGCCGGTGTGGAACACGGGAAGGCCCACGGACCGCGCCCATTCCTCTGCCGTGCCCGCTGGGATTTGCAAGATCGAATCGGCTTGCGACAGCGTGAAACCGCTGGCAGCGATGGCGTCATACACCGCCTTGGCGTTGCCCGCCTGCACCAGTTCAGACGCAGCTTCCCGGATGGTTTGGCCCATCCACGGCAGGCCGGTGCCCGCCTGGTAGCCAGTGTCTGACTTGAGGTCGTAGGCCGCGCCATTGCCGCCTTGCAGATAACCTGGCAGCGTGACGGCAGGCTTGCCAGCCACACCACCAGCACCGCCACTCTCCGCAGATTCGCGCGCCATGGCGACTGCCAGCGCAGCAATGGCCGCTTCAACGCTCATCACGCTGCTGTCGATGCCGCGCAGGGCGTCGATCTGCGCGCGGGCGCTGTCAAGGATGCCGTCCAGCGCCTTGAGCTGCTTTTCTGCCTCGGTGAGCTGGTCGCCGCTGATGTCCTGCAGATCGCGCAGCTCATTGGCAAGCACAAGGCGCTGAAAGTCTGCCTCTGCCTGACTGGCGAACGTCTGCGCGTTCAGCCCTGCGCGGGCCGCGCCAATGGCTTCGCTCAGTTGCTCGCCATCGGGCAGGTAGCCGGTGCTGCGCGCCGCGCCCAGGGCCTGGGTGATGTAGGCCCGGCCCGCCTGGGCGTTGAACTGCACCACCGAATCGACTTCGCCGAACAGGTCGCGGGCGGCGCCGCGCACGGTGTCGAACACGGCGCGCACATCGTTGACTGTCTCTTGCACAACGCTGCGGCGGGCCTGCACGGCGCGTTCAAGCGCTCCATAGGCGGTGTCAAGGCCAGCATCGGCCACGCTTGCGGCTTCGTCTTTCAGTGTTGCCAAGCTACCGGCAGCGCGCAGCAGGGCAACGCGCATTTCGTCGGTGACGCCGGTCATTTGGTAGATGGCGGTGGCGGCCTCGGCAATCTCGCCCTTGGTGGCCCCGGCCAGCGCCTGGGCCAGCGCGGCCGCGTCCATGCCTGCCAGGCCAGCGCCCACGAGGTCGGATGCAATGCCGCTGTAGGCGTTGCTCGTGCGCTGCTCTGGCGTCAGGTACTGGTCGATCACGGCAGGCAGCAGATCGCCCAGCTCGCGCAGGGTGTCGATCTGACTGCGCAGGGAGCGATTGCTGTCGTACAGGGCCGTTTGATAGGCGTCCATGCCCTCGATGGCCAGGGCGCGTTCACGGGCCAGCGCTTCTTCCTCCCGGCCCTGGGCGCGCAGCAGGTCAATTTGCAGGCTGGCCTGGTCGCTCAGCAGGCCATCGGTGATCTGCTGCCATGCTTTCTGCGCTTCATCGGCGGCGCGGGCGGCATCTTGCGCGGCGGTGTCGATCTGCTGGGTGGCAACAAGGGTCTGCGGCAGGGCCTGGAGGTAGCCACCGGCTTGACCGAGTGCGCCGCCGACAGCCGTGCGAAGCTGTTCCATCGCTGCGGCAAATTCCTGATTGCCGAACAGTTCACCCAGCACCTGGGCTTGTGCTTTTGCCCGCTCGATGGTCTTGTCAATCGTCGCTTGGCTCAGTGCATCGGCCACGCTGGCGCCCGTGGCGATGGCGTCGAGCATGGGCGTGACGATGCCCATATTCACGATGTCAAAAATCTGCCCGGCAGCGTTGGTATAGATGGCGTTCTGAATGCTTGCCACCAGCGTATCGGCCACGCTCTGCCCTGCTGCCATGGCATCACCCGAGGCAAGGCCCTGGGCAAACTGCTGCACAAGCGCATCACGGGTGGTACCGAACTGCTGCAACAACGCAGCCGGGGCTGCTTGCACTTGTGCCAATGCTGCGGTGAGGTCATCCATGGTTGCCGACTCTGGCAAAGCACGGGTGATGCGTGCGGCCCACTCGGGCAGGCCCATGCCGTCGATGACTTCGCGCACGCTCTTGGCAATGGCTTGCTGGTATTCCTTGCCGCCCTGTTCGCCGTCAGCAAATTCTTTCGGCGCCCACTTGCTGGTCTGGGTGTCGCGCCAATCTAGGACAGCCTCGCCCATTTGCTTGATGATGAGCGAGCCCCATGCGCCGTCTTTCGATTTATCGTCGGCAAATGCGGTAGATATTTCGTATCCGGCCTTTTTGCCGAATGCGGTGGCGGTCGAGTCGAGAGCCATCGCAATGCTCTGCGCCACGGTGGCGGTGACTTTTTCAGCTTCAGCGCTGTACGTGCGCGTGTCAGCCAGGCCGGATGCGCGGTACACGTCAACGCCAGACACCAGCCCGGTTTCGGCGCTGTAGCTGCTGGCTGCGCCCATGTGAGGGGTGCTCTTTTTGATGAGGCTAGACAGCAGAGCGATGCCGATAGCGATCGGGCCAAGCGCACCGGCCAGCGTACCCAGCCCGCCCGCGATGTTGCCCGCGCCCAGTGCGATGCCACCAGCGGACACGGCACCGCCGAGCGTGGTACCGGCTGCAGACATGCCCAGCGAACCCATGAGTCCACCGAAGCCGCCCGCCACACCACCGCCAAACGCTCCAAGGCCGGAGAGCATGCTGACGCCGCTGCCGATGCTGCCCACGGTGGACAGTGCACCCGCGCCACCCGTGGCCGCCTGAGCCGCGCCAGACAGGCCCATCATGCCGGTGAGTGCCCCGCTGATAGGGTTGATGATGGCCGAGATAACAGGGCGCAGCACCATTGTTTTGAACATGTTGACAACGGTGTCGCGCATGTTCTTGGCGAAGTCCTTGCCGGACTCGAAGCCGCGCATCAGCGCATCGGTCAACGTGTTGTTGATCTGCTCAGATGCCCGCTCCCAGTCTTCCTGCGCCTTCTTTGCTGCTTCGGCATTGGCCTTTTCCAGGTCTTGGGCGGCTTCTTTCGCTGCGCCGCCCTTCTTGGCAATGCCTAGCTCGCGGTACGCGGCGGCCTGCTTTTTCAGGGCGTCGTAGGTCTGTTGATCCAGGTTGCGGTCCATCGCCTTGATGGCCTGCAACTCAAGATCCGTCGCCAGCATTTCCAGCTTGGCAGCGTCCAATTCGGCAATGGCCTCTTTGGACAGGCCCATGCGCTCGGTCGCTTCGATCTGCGCAGCAATGTCCGCTTGGATTTTGTCTAGGCCGGTGTCTAGCGAGGTGAGGTACTTTTCTCGGGCCTTCCCCGCTTCCTCGTTGGCTTTGTTGAGGGCTTTGGTTGCGTCGGCAGCTTGCTCGCTGGCGATTTTGTTTTCAAACAGCGCAGCAACATTGGCGCGCTGCTGATTCGTGAACTTCGCCCAGGCGGGGCTGTTTGCTAGCGCGACAAACTCCGTCTGCGCTTTGTTGTAGCCGTTCTGTGCCGCTTCGGCTTCGGCTGCGGCCTTGGGTAGTTCGAGCGACAGCTTTTGGATTAGCTTGTCGTATTCGGAGACTACCGTTTTGACGCCCTTAGTAGCTGCTTCGCTTTGCTTGACGATGGGCGCGGATATTTCAGGCAGGGACAGTGCGCGCGGATCTGGTGCGGTGCCACGGCCTGCGCCGGCCTTGCTGGTGAGGAAGCGGGCGTTTAGGAGGTCAAAGGTGAACTTGTCAAGCACGCGGCGCGCTTCTTTGTCGTCTTCTTTGACAGCCTCGCTGATAGCTTTGAAGCCTTGAATATCAAGCTTCGCCAGCGATACATAGGCGGCGCCGATAGCGCCAATGTCGCGCCCCAGTGTCGTTAGCACAAAGGACACGTTGGCAATTGCGATAGTTGCCGCCTCGACTACCGTGCGCAGTCCGCTACCGAGCCATGATGCAAACGATTGGCCGTCGCCTTGCGCGTCTACAAACGCCTGCGCGAGGTTGTTCAGCGTCGGCAGAAGCTCTTTTGTGATCGCAACAGCAGCGCCTTCCGCGCTCGTCTGAATCCGCGTTAGGTTGTCGTTAAACGCCTCAGCATTCTTCGCAAGATCGCCATCAAACACGATGCCCAGACGGTTGGCTTCGTCTGCCATTTCGGCAAGGCCAGCAGCGCCGCCGTTCAAAAGCGGGATCATTTCCGCGCCCTGCTTGCCGAATAGCTCGATTGCGAGCGCGGCTTTTTCCGGCCCATCTTTGAACGTGGCGAATTTTGACGCCAGCTCTTTCACCATCTGATCGGCGCCCTTGAGCGATCCATCAACGTTTTTCACGCTGACGCCGATTGCATCAAAAGCCGCCGTTTGTTGCTTTGCGCCGCCTGCCGCCGCCGCCATGTTCTGCGATAGCTTGCGCACGCCTGTGGCAAGGCTCTCAGTGCTCACGTCACTGAGCGAGGCGGCGTAGTTCAGTTCCCGCAGAGATTCAACGGCGATGCCGCTTTTTGCCGACAGCTTGGAAAAGGAATCTGCCGCATCAATGGTTTTCTTCACCATTGCGCTGACGCCGACCACAGCGGCTGCGAAGGCTGCGCCAATCGCTACGCCGTTGATCTTGCCAAGGCTTCCGCGCCAGCCTTCAGCAGCATCTTTCGCCTCGTCGGTCTTGCGCTTGGCTGCGTCGAGCTGATCTAACAGGGGCTTGAGAGAGTTGCGGCTGATGTCCTTGGAATCGGCCAGCGCCTCGTAATAGGCACGCGAACCCTTCTCTCCCGCCTTCTGCTCAGCGATTAACCGCTGAATGCTGTTCTGCATCGAGCGGGTAGCAGACTCGACTTTCTTTGCCGCCTTGTCACCGCCCACGCCAAGCAGCTCAATGCCCTTGCCGCTGTCTTTCCCGGCCTTGTTGGCAGCGTCGCCCAATGACGCCAGAGAGCGCTTGGCTTTGGATACCCCGGCTTCTACGCCCGATGCATCCGCGCCAATCTTTATCTCGGTATTCAGGTCGTCGGACATTGGGCCTCGATAAAAAAAGGCCCGCCAAATAGCGAGCCTTGAAATGAAAAAACCCGCCGAAGCGGGTCTGTGTGGTGCGCGGTGCGCTCTACTCTTTAGTCAGCCATTCATAGATTCGCGCGCCAATCACGCAAGCGATTCCAGCCATGAACATGCCGGACATACTGCTAGGGTCGCCACGGTTAGAGCAGCTCACGATGCCGGAAATCAACAACACCGCGCCGATCAACTGCACGCCGCGCGAAACCTTCAACGATGTACGCATATCTCCTCCTTTAGATGGCGACATGGTAACGCTTTACTTCTTCTTCGCCATCTCTTTTAGCGCCGCCGCCTCCATCACCTGCATGTCGGCAAACAGTTCGTCGCGTCGCTCTGGCGTCTTGTCGCGGTGGAGCCGGTCAATCGTGGCGAACACTGCGGGGTAGTCAAGGCCGGTAGCGCCGCCCATACCACCGACTCTCCATTGCGTCTGCACAGCACAGAACAGCGCGAACGATGGCCAGTTTTCAGGCCATACCTCGAACTCGTCAACCTCGAAGTCTTCCGGTTCGTACCCTGCGGAGCGCATCTCCGACTCTGTTGGGGGCTTGTCGTAGTAAGCGGCGATGGCCCCTGTTAGTTTCCCAGGCGCGCCGCCGTGAGCTGGGTGATGTAGGTTTCCAAAATCGCCTTGGCGCTACCGATGTAGTTCTGCACCAGCTTGCCCACGTTGTCGGCGCTGAATACGTCTTCCAAGTCCCAGCCGCTGGCGATTTCCAGGATTGCCTCTGCATCATCGAACTCTGGCAGCGTTTCAAGCAGGTCTTTGAATTCATCTTTGGTGCGGCCTTTGAACTTGAATTCAACCGGGACGGCCTTGGCGCCGGGGACAGGGATTGCCACTTTCGCCGTGAACGTGGGCGATGCGGTGAGGGTGAGTTTTGCCATTTTGTAATGCCTTTGCGGAGTAATGCCCTTGCCCAGCCGCGCCGCTCCGCAAAGAGCGAACGCAGCCGGGTAGGTGCTTGGAGTGGCTTGCGCCAGAAACAAAAAAGCCATCGCGTGGAGGGCTTTGGCCGCACTTAGGCGGCGGAGTAGCGGGTGATTCGACCGTTGCCGTTGATAGACACGGCGTTGGTCATGATGGAACCATCGGACATCTTGACGTTCTCGTTGATCGCCACGCGGCACGGCGTGAAGATGAGGGCGCCAGACTTGAGCGTCTTCTTCAGCACGGTGTCGGTCTGCACGTCAGTCAACGCCACCAGGGCCGCGTAGCTGGCACCACCGAATTCGTCGGCATCGATGTCGAAGGTCTCAGTGATGGCCGAGAAGCCATCATTCAGATTTTCTTCAACGTCCGATTCCAGGAATTTCACCGTGATGTTCTTCGGCTCGCCGCCCGAGTTCGTCGGGTTCAGAATCTTGTTGATTTGCTGGAAGGTCGTGACCTTCTTGACCGACCCGATGCCCGAGCCAGCAGGGAAGAACTCGGTGTTCGTGGTGTTGATGCCTTCGAGCAGGAAGGCGTCGGTGGTGGGTGTCTTCACGCGGGCGACGCGGCGGTTGAGCCGACCCCAGCCGGAGAACACTTGCACGATATCGCCGGCAGAGTAGCCATGCGCGGTGCAGGAAACCGACGCCTCAGCGGCGTTGGTGATGGCGGAGATCGTCTTTGCAGTAGCGAGGACGGTGGCGATCGAGAAGATCGTGCCGGTTGGTACGGATGCCATTTGTTGGCCCTTTCAGTGGTGATGGATGCGCCCGCAACGGGCATAAAAAAACCCGCTGGATGGCGGGTGCTGTCAGCCCTGGCGGGCACAAAAAAACCCGCCGAAGCGGGTTCTGTTGTTTGGTTTTGGTCTAGCGGTCGGCCGCGATCAGGAAGTCCTGACGGAAGCCGTGTAATTTCGTGTCGTCTTCGTAGTCGGCCACTGCGGCGCCCTGGGGCGAGGCCTGCAACCCTGCGGCGGCGCACAGCGCGACGGCAGCGGCTTGTGACAGGTTCTTTGCAGCGTTGTAGGTCGTGGCCCATGCCGCAACCTGAATCCTTGGGCGCTCTTTGCTCGCAAGAGTCCCGTCGATGTACTGGTCTTCGATGCCGCCAACCTGCTGAACAACCAGGCGCGGAAGTGCGGCGCCGGGCGGGGCAACGTTGAACCAGGCTTTCTGCGTCACCAGCGGGTCAAGCGCAGCAACCAACAGGGTTTCGAGACTCATTGGGTGGCCTTCTTCACTTCTGCCGCCATGCGTTCTTGAACAGCCTTCAGCGCCTTGGCGCGCGCGACGTCATAGGCTGGACGCAGGAATGGTTTTGCAGCCATCTTGGACGTGCCGAACTCCACGAAACGCCCGTAAAAGGCGTGCGTCTTGTTCCAGCTCACGCGGTACATGGCCTTGCCGTCGCCGCTTTCCTTGTCGGCAAAGGCTTGGTAGATCGCCTTGCGCAGCGTGCCGGGGTTGTATGTTTTCTTGCCGCTCTTGTGCGGCTTTGCCGAGATGGGCACGCGCTGCTTCACTTCGTCGTAAAACACCTGCGCGCCAGCCTGCGCAGCCGGTCTCGTGGCCTTCTCTGCGGCCTTGGTGATGTTGTCCAGCTTGGCTGTCAGCTTGGAGAAGTCGAAGGCGACGGAGATCATCTAGGCCACCACTTCACAAACCAAATCCACGAACTCGCGCCCGCCCACATCAGGCATCACCGCCTTGATCTCGTAGTTCGTCAGGTTGTGCACCACCCGCATGTCCGCCGTAATTCCGGCCCTGTAGCGCACGCGAATGGATGCCTGCACCACAGATACAGACGCGCCTGCTTTGATGGCTTCCAGGCCCGATTTCATGCGTATGTCAGCCCATACGGTGGCAACGTCCGTCCAGCCGGGGATGGGCTGGCCTAGCTCGTCGGTGGCGGTGCCCGGTTGCTGCAATGTGCAACGACTGGAGAGGCGTCCGGCTTGCATCAAACCCCCATGCCGCTGCGATACGGTTGCAGCAGGTACTGCGAGCCGTTCGGAAGTTGGGCCACGGACACACCAGCCAGCACATCCTCACGATTGGCGTACAGGTGCCCGACGATCAGCAGCAGAGCGGCCTGGATCGCTGGGTTGATGACAATGCCAGCCGTGTCCAGGCCCCGCGCAAGCTCAGTTGCGTAGATCGTGCGCCCAAGGAACTGCATGGCGAACTCTTCCGCGGCCAGTATGTAGATACCGATCAATGCATCTTCTGCGGTGTCGGTTTCGCGCAGATGAAGCTTTACGGTGGGCAGGTCGAGCAGCATTTACTTCTTGGCCTTGGCGGGCGTTTTGGCGGGCTCTTGCGGCACTTCGCGCACAACCTTGGTTTCGTATGGCTCGAAATAGCCCAGCATCAGCGGCGTGACGGCCTGAGCGGGCGTAGCTTCTACGTCCTGGCCTTTGGCGACTGCGCCCAACTCGTCGTGCAAAAACGACTCGGTGGCTTTGTATTTCATGGGGTTCCTTTGGAATGGGGCCAGCCCGAAGGCCAGCCCCAAATCGCTTAGGCGGTGATGGCGCCCGACAGCACAGCGCCGGGAACACGGGTTTCGAGGCCCATGCGGCACTCAGCGCGGATCGTCACGAGGTTGTTCGTGAAGTCGGCGTTGACGTAACCCATCTCAACCGTGATGCCCTGGCGGTTCCAGACCATGGAAGAGCGGGCGAACTGGCCAATAGCGAACTGGCCCGCGGTCATGTTGCTGGAGAGCACCACGCGCACGCCGAACGGGTTGGTTCCCGCGACGGTGCCGGGGGCGCCGTACAGGTAAGCACCAGTTCCAGCGCCTTCGCGCAGCATTTCCATCGCCGCCCAGTCGGCGGGGTTCACGATCACTGTGTCAGGGGCGTAGCCGTTGGCCCACAGGGCGTATTTCGCCTTGTTGATGGACTCAACCAGGTTTGCACCAGCTGTGGGGGTGAAGGCGGTGAAGTTGCCCGCATCCAGAATGCCCGAGAGGTTTGGCGTGGTGCCGTCACCCTTGAGCAGCTGCAGGTCAATGCGCTCTTCCAGGCCGTAGCGCAGGAAGGTGTCGATGTACGAAACTACTGCAGGGGCATCGGCCAGGAGCTGGTTGGATACCTTGATGAAGTGGGCAATCGTCTCGATTGGCACGTTGTACTGGCTGAAAGTCAGCGCCGATTCGGCCTTGGCGCCACCTTGCGCGACTTCGGCGCCGAAGTCGCG
>OFQU01000029.1_pt1 | contig 26269 bp, 25 predicted proteins | sample 1542981 | NCBI WGS metagenome assembly OFQU01 (sample SAMN07774233, study PRJEB24372) | wastewater metagenome | isolation source: Exp Tend CN 90WW | collected 2016-02
GCAGTTGCATTAGCTTGTATATTTATTTGGCTACCTTTATCGGGTAAATTCTATACTTGAAATGTCAACAGACCCTAATAAAAAATACTTTAATCAGAAAAAACCTTTAGGATTAGGGACAAACAGTACATCTACTTATCCTTATCAATAAAACAGCTATGAAATATGTAAAAAACGCATTTTGTTGATAGTTTAAATCTCGTTATGCTGTCAGCCGTTATAATGAAACTACTAGCTGTACGCCATGTATTTATATACTGATTTCGATCAGCAACTGATCAATGAACGTGTTGCACAGTTCCGTGACCAAACGGAACGTTATTTAGCTGGAAAACTCACTGAAGATGAGTACCGCCCATTACGTCTTCAAAACGGTCTATATGTACAACGCTATGCGCCAATGTTACGTATTGCTGTGCCTTATGGCTTGATGAACTCAACGCAATTGCGCAAAGTTGCACAACTTGCAACTGAGTTTGACCGTGGTTATGCACACGTTTCAACGCGTCAGAATATTCAGTTTAACTGGCCTGCGCTAGAAAATGTTCCAGACATGCTTCAAGAGCTAGCTTCTGTACAAATGCATGCAATCCAAACTTCGGGTAACTGTATTCGTAACACCACCACAGACCAATATGCAGGTGTGGTTGCTGGTGAAGTGGCTGACCCACGTCCAACGTGTGAATTGATCCGTCAATGGTCAACCTTCCACCCAGAGTTTGCTTTCTTGCCACGTAAGTTCAAGATTGCTGTATCAGCACTTGAAGAAACTGATCGTGCAGCGACCTCATTCCATGATATTGGGGTGTATATCGTTAAAAATGCAGCAGGTGAGATCGGCTATAAAATTAAAGTCGGTGGCGGCTTAGGTCGTACTCCTGTGATTGGTAGTTTCATTCGTGACTTCTTGCCACGTGAAGACCTGATTGCTTACTTAGAAGCCGTACTGCGTGTTTATAACTTGCACGGTCGCCGTGATAATAAATACAAAGCACGTATTAAGATTTTGGTGAAAGCGTTGACGCCTCAAGTCTTTGCTGAAAAAGTTGAAGCTGAGTTTGCGCACACCATTAAAACTTTAAAAATTCAGCCTGAAATTTTGCAGAAATTAGACGAAGAATTTATACCGTTTGATTATCAAGATTATGCAGATGAAGATTTTTCTGAACAGTTTGCTGCGCATCCCAAATTCAAACAGTGGTTCAATATCAATACCAATGCGCATAAAGTGAAGGGCTACCGTATTGTAACGATTTCGTTGAAACGTACGGGTATTGCACCGGGTGACATGACCACGGAAGAGATGAATTTGATTGCAGGCCTTGCAGACAAATACACCTTTGGTGAACTGCGGACCACGCATGAGCAAAATATTTCTTTGGTGGATGTTCCGCAGAAAGATTTATTTGAACTGTGGGCTATTCTTGAGAAAAACAATTTAGCACGTGCGCACATTGGTTTCTTAACCGACATTATTTGCTGCCCAGGCGGTGACTTCTGTTCACTGGCAAATGCGAAATCAATTCCTATTTCAGAAGCGATTTCACGTCGTTTTGATGATTTAGATACCATTTATAACCTTGGCAAACTGGATCTGAATATTTCAGGTTGTATGAATGCATGTGGTCATCACCATGTGGGCAACATTGGTATTTTAGGTGTAGACAAAAAAGGCGCTGAATTCTACCAAATCACTTTGGGTGGTAATGCCGATCATGATGCTTCAATTGGTGACATTTTAGGCCCTTCATTTGCAGCTGAGGTTGTGCCAGACATCGTTGAAGAAATTTTAAATACCTATCTTGACCTTCGTGCTGAGGGTGAAGAATTCATCGACACTTATCGCCGTGTAGGCATTCAACCCTTTAAGGAGCGTGCATATGCTTAATACAGCACTACAAGTCCTCTCTAAAGATGGCACGATTGCAGACAACACTTACCAAGTGATTGGTGAAGATGGTGTTTTACCGCAAGGTGATGTGGTTTTAACGGTTGAGCAGTTAGATCAATTGGCTCAAGTTTCAGGTAAAAAAGCACTCCTTGTTACAGTCGATGCTTCTCCTGAAACGCATGAGTTCCCTTTAGATCAGTTAGATGCCATCTTTATTGATTTTGCGGGCTTTAACGATGGTCGTGGCTATTCATTTGCAGCGCTATTACGCCGTCAAGGTTTCCAAGGTGAACTACGCGCAACAGGTGATGTGTTTAAAGATGTCTTGAATTACATGAAACGTTCAGGCTTTGATACCTTTGTCATTAAAGAAGGTAAAGACATTATTGAAGCTGCTGCGGGTTTAAATGATTTTAGAAATCCGTATCAAGCATCAACAGCCGTTGCACAAGCCAGTTATCAAACCGGCGCTTAAATTTTCAAGTGAATAAAAAGCTGGACTTTGGTCCAGCTTTTTTGTATTTATACGCAGCATTTTTGATGAACAAATTTAAGAAAAAGAAGCAGGTAAATTGGACATGATGGCACTTTTTGCAAAAATTAATCCCGGTGTCATTTGGTTACTTATTGCTATTGCTACGGATGTGCTTTCGACTTTTTATTCCGCCAAAGGTAATGGCTTGGTCAATAAATTGGATCAAGGTATTGCACTGGTGCTTTATATGATTTCTTTTGCGTGTGCAGCCTATGCCTTGAAATTTATGCAAGCGGGAATTTTATATGTGCTGTGGTCTGGCATTGGTGTCATCGCCACAGCACTTCTTGCTAAAGCATTTTTAGGACAGAACATCGATTTGGCTGGATGGCTCGGTATTGGTTTTATTACCGTGGGGCTCACTATTATTGCGCAATTTTCAAATATTGATGTTTAAAAAGAAGACGCTTTTATCCTTCTTCTAATTGACAATTTACCATCCACTTCACTCCAAATTGATCGGTAAATGCACCATAGAGTGCACCCCAAAAGGTTTTCTCTAGAGGCATCTCTATTTTTCCATTGACTGAAAGTGCATCAAATAAGCGTTTTGCATCGGCTTGTTCATTGGCATCTAAGTTAATCGAAATATAGTGGTTGTTGCCTACAGTAAAGACAGTATTGCTTTGGGCGCAAAACTGATCATTAGTATCCGAAGCCATCAGAATCGTGCTGGCATTGATGGGAAGTGAAACATGCATGATTTTTTGTTGATTAGCGTCGGAAAGGGTGACTGAACTTTCATCTGAAGGTAAGTCTCCATAACGCATAAACGTTGCAAACTCTCCACCAAAGACAGACTTGTAAAAATTAAAAGCGGCTTCAGTTTGACCATCAAAGTTGAGGTAGTGATTCAGTTGCATTGTCTTATCCTTGTTGTTTTTTTCGTCGTTATTTTAACAAGTCATTGAGATCGACCATAATACAATCTTGTAATAAAAAACCCCTCGCAGTCGAGGGGTTTTCATAAATGTCGCTTTTATATCAGCTAATCATCCGATCTTTTATTGTATAAAATATGTCAATAAAAGAGGGTTACTTGAATCTTAAAGTAATTCAATCGCTACAGCAGTCGCTTCACCACCGCCGATGCATAGTGCCGCAATACCTTTTTTACCACCTGTACGTTTAAGCGCATGAATCAAAGTCAGGATAATACGTGAACCGGTTGAACCGACAGGGTGACCTAGTGCGCAAGCTCCACCATTGATGTTCACTTTTGCTGGATCAAGTTTGAAGTCATCGATTGGACACATGGTCACCATCGCAAAAGCTTCATTGATTTCCCAAAGATCTACGTCTTGCGCATTCCAACCTGTTTTCTTAAGCACTTTTTCAATTGCACCGACTGGTGCAATGGTAAACTCTGATGGATGCTGTGAATTCGATGCATAAGCCACAATTTTGGCTAATGGTGCTAAACCTTTGTTCGATGCATTTTCCGCTGACGTTAAAACCAGTGCGGATGCACCATCCGAGATTGAGCTTGCATTTGCTGCAGTGATGGTGCCATCTTTAGCAAAAGCAGGGCGAAGGCTTGGAATTTTTGCAATATTGGCATTGAACGGTTGTTCATCTTTATCAACGACAACATCACCTTTACGGGTTGATACTGTCACAGGCACGATTTCATCGGCAAAGTAACCTCCGTTGACCGCTGTTTGTGCACGTTCCAAAGAGCGAATCGCGAAAGCATCCATTTGCTCACGCGTATAGCCTCGGGTGTTGGCCATATCTTGTGCAAAAGAACCCATCAATCGGCCTGTTTCAGCATCTTCTAAGCCATCAAGGAACATGTGGTCTTTGACATCGCCATGCCCCATACGGTAGCCTGCGCGTGCTTTGGTTAAAATATAAGGTGCATTGGTCATCGACTCCATGCCACCTGCAACCACGATATTTGCCGAACCTGCTTTGATCATATCCGCAGCTTGCATTACCGCTTTCATGCCAGAGCCACATAATTTATTGATGGTCACGGCACCTGTTGAATCAGGTAAACCTGCTTGGCGCATAGCTTGACGTGCTGGACCTTGCTTTAATCCTGCAGGTAGAACACAGCCCATGATTACTTCTTCTACATCGTTTGCGTGTAGGCCAGCACGAGCAATCGCTTCTTTTATCGTCACAGCACCGAGTTCTGGAGCGGTCACACTTGCTAAACTGCCTTGAAAACCGCCCATTGCCGTACGAGCACCATTCACAATTACGATGTCTGTCATTTTCTTCTCCGAATCACTTATACATTTTGTTGGAAACTTAAGCAGTATATGCAAATTTGCTAGAGAGAAAAGCTGAAAACGTGATTATGGACTCATGGGTCTAGTTACAGGTATTGAGTGGTTCGGGGCGGACCTGTCCCATTTTGCTCATGACCAATTTAAAGTGATCCTGACTTTGTAAAGAGCAGTAATAGAAGGTTCCATTTGAGCCAAGGGGCAAGCCATTTTCAGCTTTAAAGCTTAAGGATGGAAGATTGAGTGTGCCACGCCAATCAAGATTGCCATATTTAAGCTGTTGTTGTTCTGTCTGAATAATCGTTTCACTGGTATCTACTCGTCGGTTTTTATTATTATCGATAAATACAATAAAGCCTGTGTTCCATTGATGATTCTGACATTGAACGAGGTCTTGACTTGGACAAATGGTGATATTTTGACGTTGCAGGTAGGCCATATTTTTGGCTGCCTGAATACTATTTCGTAATGTATTCAGTGTTTTGCTTCGCTCTTGTGAGGCCATATACTGATGAAAGTGAGGAAGTGCGATTGTACAAATGATCAGAATAATGCTAATGGTGATCATGAGTTCAAATAATGTGAACCCTTTTTTATTGATAAAAAACATATAGTTATCCAGTTTTATTGTTGTAGAGCTATTTTTTATTTATTAAAGCTTTGTTTATCAAACAAATTTTATACATAATTAGTAGTACTCAACTTGTTTAAAAAGCTGTTAAAATATAAGAGAAGTGAAAATAAGCTATTCACAAGTAAAAATTGAGTAAAAAATTACCGAATTACAACGGAATTTGTAAGTAATTTTGTCAATAATTTACTTGATTAAAGTTATCAAGCACTTGGAAAAAAAATAAAGTGTTTGTATGATTCATTGCGAATAGCTTAAAACTAAAACTGGGGTATAAAAAAGCCTATCTCAGAATGGTTAAATAATTTTAAGCTTAGCTTGAAAAACAATTGTTATCTCTGGAGGATAAATCCATGAAAATGAGTCGTATTGCATTAGCAATGCTCGTAGCTGCTCCTTTAGCTGCTGCAAACGCGGGCGTAACTGTTACTCCATTAATGCTTGGTTACACTTTACAAGACAGTAAACACAACAATGGTGGTGATCATTTAACAAATGGTCCTGAACTACAAGACGATTTATTCGTTGGTGCTGCACTTGGTGTTGAATTGACTCCTTGGTTAGGTTTCGAAGTGGAATACAACCAAGTTAAAGGTGATGTAGACGGTCTTGCTGCTGGCGCTGAATATAAGCAAACTCAAATCAACGGTAACTTCTATGCTACTTCTGATTTGATCACTAAAAACTACGACAGCAAAATCAAGCCATACGTACTTTTAGGTGCTGGTCACTACAAATATGACATCGATGGTATTGCTAAAGACGAAGAAGGTACTTTAGGTAATGCTGGTTTCGGTGCTTTCTGGCGCTTGAACGATGCTTTGTCGCTACGTACTGAAGCTCGTGCTACTTACAACATCGATGAAGATTTCTGGAACTACACAGCACTTGCTGGTCTTAACGTAGTTCTTGGTGGTCACTTGAAACCTGCTGCTCCAGTAGTAGAAGTTGCTCCAGTTCAACCAGTTGCTCCAGTTCAACCACAAGAGTTAACTGAAGACCTTAACATGGAACTTCGTGTGTTCTTTGATACAAACAAATCAAACATCAAAGACCAATACAAGCCAGAAATCGCTAAAGTTGCTGAGAAGTTAGTTGAATATCCAAACGCTACTGCTCGCATCGAAGGTCACACAGACAACACTGGTCCACGTGCATTGAACGAACGTTTATCTTTAGCTCGTGCTAACTCTGTTAAATCGTCTCTAGTAAACGAATACAACGTTGACCCAGCTCGTTTGTCTACTCAAGGTTTCGCTTGGGACCAACCGATTGCTGACAACAACACTAAAGAAGGCCGTGCTATGAACCGTCGTGTATTCGCGACAATTTCTGGCAGCCGTACAGTTCAAGCTCAATAATCTGAGTTTTAACTAAAAAACGACTCTTCGGAGTCGTTTTTTTATGTCTAAACCAATGAAATTTATGTTAACTCGTGTCGTTGAAAATAAACTTGAGCTCAATGCAAGAGCCTTTAAGGTTTACGGTGGTCATGGTTAGTTACGCATAGGATATAAGACACTGTTAGAAGTATTTAATTTTAGAGGATGAATATAAGAAGAATGAAAAGGGGGATTTCTATTACTCATGCTTCACGACATCATAATAACGTTGTCTTTAGAGTGAATGGATATTTCTAGTTATTGATTTTTATAAAGATTTGTTTGCTAGCGAGATAATATTTCTGGCTTGATAATTAGGGGGCTAGGAATTTGAGAGAGATCAGTGCTCAATAAGCCGTTTTATTTAGTTATGGCGGTGCGAATTGAGAGGCTAAATTTTTACTACCTAAATATGTAAATTGTTCATCGCGCAAGTGAACGGATGCTAGTTACAGAATATTAACTAAGTTTAGGATGGATCCGAGTCATAACTATCGATTCTATGTAACTTCAAGAGTTGAACCATGCTGTTGATGGATGTGTGCATGATTGAAAGGTTATGGTTTAAGTAAATGGATAAATGATAATAAAAAAACAGCCCGAAGGCTGTCTTTTATTGTAAATGGATTTTATTCGCGATCAGGATTCATTGGACTGACATCCATTTCTTGGTAAGAAACCAGTTTGGTTTTGTATTTCCATTTATAGCCTAGCCAAATCGCCAAGAATAAGAAAATACCGATATAGGTCGATAAAACGGAGAGCCATTCGCCATCAAGTACCGCTTGGTAGTTTTGACCTAAAACAACAATCGCACACAGAATAAAGGCAAACCACGGTGCAAAGGGGAAGAATTTCGCACGATAAGCTAAGTCTTCAACCTTATGACCTTGGGCAACATAGCCTTTACGGAAACGATAATGTGAAACTGCAATCCCTAACCAAACAATAAAGCCACACATACCTGACATGTTGAGCAGCCAGTTGAAGACTTGTTCTTCACCAATGAAGGTGGTTAAGAAACAGAGAGCAGCAATTGCTGTTGTCGCATAAAGTGCATTCATGGGTACGCCGCGTGGGTCTAATTTGGCAAACACTTTAGGTGCACTACCATTTTGAGCCATATTGAACAGCATACGCGTCGATGAATACATCCCTGAGTTACCTGCTGATAGAATTGCGGTTAAAATTACGGCATTCATTACGCTGGCAGCAAAGGCAAATCCAGCTTTTTCATAGAGGAGGGTAAATGGCGAGAGTGCAATATTCTCTGATGAAGCTGCTTGTAATAGAAGTGGATCATCATATGAAATGAGTGTGCCGATAATGAAAATACACACCACATAAAACAGTAAAATGCGCCAAAAAATCTGTTTGATGGCAATCGGGATCGTCTTTTGTGGATCTTTCGATTCACCTGCAGCAACACCGACCATTTCGGTACCTTGAAACGAGAACCCTGCAATCATTGCTACACCAATCAGTGCAGATAAACCACCAACGAAGGGTGCTTCACCTTTGGTCCAGTTGGCAAAAGTTGCGACACCTGGCGTCATCATGATTTTAGCAATCATGAAAATACCAATGATGATAAACACAATGATGGCAAGGACTTTAACCAAGGAGAAGAAGAACTCACTTTCACCAAAGCCTTTGACTGTCAGTGCATTGATCCCAAAGACAACAGCTAAGAAGAGAGCACTCCAGTAGAAACCGGGCAGGTCGGGAAACCAGAATTTCATGATGAATTGGACTGCAACCAATTCAAATGCAACCGTAATGGCCCAGTTATACCAATAGTTCCAGCCAAGGGCGAAACCAAAACCGCCTTCAACATACTTGGTGCCATAGGTGAAAAATGCACCCGATGTTGGGTTGTGTGTTGCCAACTCACCCAGACTGGTCATGAGAAAGTAAATCATCACACCAATTAAGCAGTAGGCCAATAACGCCCCGCCAGGGCCAGCATTTGCAATGGTTGCACCTGAGGCAAGGAATAAACCTGTACCAATTGAACCACCAATGGCGATCATATTCAGATGGCGAGCTCCAAGCTTCCGCTTGAGTTGAGCTGGTTGAGTCGTTTCGCTCATCATTGTTCCTTAAGATTTCTTTTGTGTGCTGGCAAACAGCACTTTAAAGCCTTGTTGATCGGCTTTGGTTGTACATTGGCCAAAACTTTGCTCAATGAGTAATGGATAATTCAGAAAGCGGTTGGCAACAATCCACAACTCGCCATCCGATTTAAGATGGCGACGGGATGTTTTGCATAAATTTTCGCTGGCATTGTAATCTGTATGAATGCCTTGATGGAATGGGGGATTGCTGACGATTGCGTGTAAAAACAGAGGAGCATCCTCAATTCCGTGTACCGCTTTAATCTCAAGTTGTTCTGGTAAAAGGTTATTTTTCTCAAAAGTCATTTTTGTTGAAGCGAGTGCAAAGGCATCGACATCCAGTGCAAAAATGCGATTTTTCGGATTTAACTTGGCCAAATAAGCACTGATTACACCTGCACCACAGCCAAAGTCTGCAATTTTTCCAGAAGTGACCTGTGAAAGGTGAGGCAATAACACTGCTGTGCCCACGTCTAGACGATTTTGACTAAATACACCCGGTAATGCGCAAATCTGTAATTCACCTTTCGGGGTTGGCACTGTATAGAGTTGAGCCCAATCGGCCAAAGGTTTTGCGGTTACGGTTTTTTCGGTGATTAACTGCCACATTTGACAATGTCGAGCGCTGTCTAATTTGAGGGTTTTACCAAAAGGTTGCAGCTGTTTAGAGGCGCGTTCTACACCGCCTTTCTTTTCACCAACTAAAAAGATCGATGCGCCTACGGCCAAACGACTCACCAGTTGGTGTAGCACATAATTGAGTAGTTCTTTTGACTTTGGAACAAATACGATGGCTTGATCAAAAGCGACCTCAGGCAAATCTGTACCAAAATGCACATCACTTTGTTGGTTTTGGAAATATTGTAATTCGTTAAAATTCCATGTCCAAAAATGTGGCTCTACAGCATCAATCAGCTGTGTATTTAATTCGTCACACGGTGCATTGACCAGTAAAACTGAACCAGAGAGAAATTCTTGCTGGCGAAGAACAACTTCACTTCGTGGATCCATTTTATATACTCCATTGTAAAAACGATGCCCAGACAGTGCTGGGCAAAGTGCATACTGAAATGAACAATTATTTCTTCGTTTCAGGAAGAATAATATTTAATAACAAGGCTGCAATACCACCTGTCGCAACACCTGAACTGAAGATGTTACGGAATAATTCAGGTAAATGTTCCAAAATTTGTGGAACTTGTGCAACACCTAAACCGAGTGCCAATGAAATGGCAATAATCAGTAGTGCGCGGCGGTCAAGATGAATACCTGACAGAATGTTAATTCCAGAAGCTGCTACAGCACCGAACATCACCATTACAGCGCCGCCTAAAACAGCTTGAGGGACCGCCTGAATCACACCTGCAACAGCAGGGAGTAAACCTAGAATCACTAATAATGCGGCAATCCAGATGCCGACATAACGGCTCGCAACGCCAGTAAGTTGAATTACACCATTGTTTTGCGCAAAGACTGAACTAGGAAAGGTGTTGAAAATACCTGCAAGGAAAGAGTTTGCACCATTCACCAAGACACCGCCTTTAATACGCTCCATCCAAGTGGCACCATCGACAGGTTGGTTCGAGAGTTTAGAGGTTGCCGTAATATCACCAATCGCCTCTAAAGAGGTCACAAGGTAAATAAAGGCCATTGGAATAAACAAACTCCAAGAGAAGTCTAAACCAAAGTGCATTGGGGTTGGAATTTGAACCAAAGGTGCATCCTGAAGACCTGAAAAGTCGAGATGCCCCATAAAGCCTGCCAACACATAACCGACAATCAGTGCGATTAAAATAGCCGAACTTTTTACCCAAGTAATGCGAATACGGTTCAATATAATGATCAGTGCCAGTACTGTACACGACATGATTAAGTTGTCTGCATTGGCAAAGGTATTGTTTGACATGGCTTGATAGCCACCACCCATGCTGATCAGACCTTCTTTAATGAGAGTCAAACCAATCAATAACACCACAATGCCTGTTACCAATGGGGTAATGAGCATTTTCACCCAAGGCAGAATACGTGACACGCCCATTTCAATAAATGAACCTGCGATTACCACACCAAAAATTGCAGCCATGACGGATTCTACTGGAGTACCTGCAGCAACCATGGCAGAGCCGATTCCAATAATCGGGCCGATAAAGTTAAAACTGGTGCCCTGAACAATCAATAAGCCTGCACCAAAAGGTCCAACTTTTTTACATTGTAAGAAGGTTGCAATCCCTGAGATGACCAAAGACATGGATAAAATCATGTTGGTGTCTTCTTTCGACACACCAAGCGCTAGACAGATGAGTAAGCCCGGAGTAACAATTGGAACAATAATTGCAAGGAGATGTTGAAAGGCAGCAAGAAAAGCAATGATTGGGCGAGGGCGGTCGTTTAAACCATAGACCAAATCGAGTTGATCTGTTTGATTGGGAGAGAGTTTCTGATCAGACATATGTCAAAGGGTGTTAGCAAGGTGGCGCTATTCTAATCGCTTTACACAGCTTTACAAAATTAATTACACACCACTTATCAAAAAAAATGAGTCTGTCAATAAACTGTCACTACTAAATTCTATTATTTTTCTGTATAATTTGCCCTCAAACTTTAGGCGTATCGAATTTACATGTCAGATATCAAAACTCTCCGCAACATTGCCATCATTGCGCACGTTGACCACGGTAAAACCACTCTAGTAGACAAACTTTTACAGCAATCAGGTGCACTTGGCGATCGTGCAGGCGAGATTGAGCGTGTCATGGATTCAGGCGCGATTGAAAGTGAACGTGGTATTACCATTCTTGCAAAAAACACTGCAATCAAATGGTTAGATGCACGTACCAATACAGAATACCGTATTAACATCGTCGACACCCCAGGACACGCGGACTTCGGTGGTGAAGTTGAACGTGTAATGTCGATGGTTGACTGTGTACTTCTTCTTGTTGACTCTCAAGAAGGTCCAATGCCACAAACTCGTTTCGTAACGCAAAAAGCGTTCGCACGTGGTTTGAAGCCAATCGTAATTATCAACAAAGTCGACAAGCCAAGCGCGCGTCCAGATTGGGTTATTGACCAAGTATTTGATTTGTTTGATAACCTTGGGGGTTCTGACGAACAGTTAGACTTCCCAGTTGTTTACGCTTCAGGTCTTCGTGGTGTTGCTGGTCCATCTCCAGAAGAACTTGCTGAAGATATGACTCCATTGTTCCAAACCATCGTAGACATTGTTGAGCCACCAGCAGTTGATGTTGATGGTCCATTCCAAATGCAGATTTCTTCACTTGACTATAACAGCTTCGTAGGTGTTATCGGTGTTGGTCGTATTCAACGTGGTTCAGTTGGTCTGAACACTCAAGTTACTGTAATTGATAAAGAAGGTAAGACTCGTAACGGTCGTATCTTAAAAATCATGGGTTACCACGGTTTAGAACGTGTTGATGTTGATTCTGCTCAAGCAGGCGATATCGTATGTATCACAGGTATTGATGAACTTCATATCTCTGACACAATCTGTGATCCAAAAAATGTTGAAGCTTTACCACCATTGTCTGTAGATGAACCTACAGTAACGATGACTTTCCAAGTAAACAACTCACCGTTTGCGGGTAAAGAAGGTAAATTCGTAACTTCACGTAACATTCGTGAGCGTTTAGACCGTGAATTAATTCATAACGTAGCGTTACGTGTTGAAGACACTGACAGTCCAGACCGTTTCAAAGTATCTGGTCGTGGTGAACTTCACCTTTCAGTTCTTATTGAAAACATGCGTCGTGAAGGCTTCGAGATGGGCGTATCTCGTCCACAAGTAATCTTGAAAGAAGTTGATGGCGAAAAGCAAGAGCCATACGAAAACGTAACATTTGACGTTGAAGAACAGCACCAAGGTTCTGTAATGGAACAAATGGGTCACCGTAAAGGCGAAATGACGAATATGGAAGTTGACGGTAAAGGCCGTATCCGTATTGAAGCAACTGTTCCTTCACGTGGCTTAATTGGTTTCCGTTCAGAATTCTTGACCATGACTTCTGGTACAGGAATCATGACTTCAAGCTTCTCGCATTACGGTCCAATGAAACAAGGTACTGTTGCGAAACGTCAAAACGGTGTGTTGATTTCTATGGTTCAAGGTACTTGCCTTGGCTATGCATTGTTCACATTGCAAGACCGTGGTCGTCTATTTGCTAAACCTCAGTTAGAAGTTTACGAAGGTATGATCATTGGTATTAACTCTCGTTCAGATGACATGACAGTTAACCCAACTAAAGCAAAACAGTTAACAAACGTACGTGCTTCTGGTACTGATGATGCGTTGACTCTTGTTCCTGCTGTTGAATATACGCTTGAACAAGCGCTTGAATTCATTGAAGATGATGAATTAGTTGAAGTAACACCTAAGTCAATCCGTATCCGTAAGCGTTACTTGACTGAAAACGAACGTAAACGTAACCGTTCTGGTAAATAAGTTTTAAAATGATGTTGCCCCATGCGGGGCCGCAACATTTAAAAATGCCATCAATTTATTGATGGCATTTTTTTGTTTAAAATTAGCAAACCAATATATAAAAGCAGATGATTTCCGAGTAAATTACGTGGAAATGAAGCTATAAAATTAATGTATACTTCGTCACATAAATTAAAGTCAAAAAATAACTGGAGATTTAGATGAGTATTGTTCAAGAATTCCGCGAATTTGCGGTAAAAGGCAACATGATTGATTTGGCTGTCGGTGTAATCATCGGTGGTGCATTTGGTAAAATTGTCGATTCATTGGTGAAAGACATCATCATGCCATTGATCACGGTTGTGACTGGTGGTGGTGTAGATTTCACACAGAAATTCTTTGTTTTGGGGGACAACCCAAATAATTTACAGTCTTTAGATGAGTTGACCAAAGCTGGGGTGAACGTCCTGACTTATGGTAACTTTCTTACGATTTTAATTAACTTCATCATTTTGGCATGGGTGGTGTTCTTAATGGTGAAAATGATTAATCGTATGCGCCGTAAACAAGAAGAAGCAGCGCCAGAACCAGCAGCAACGCCAGAAGATATCGAGTTGCTACGTGAAATTCGTGATGAATTGAAAAAACGTCAGTAATCGAACGGTTAAAATAAAACGGCACATCAAGTGCCGTTTTTTTTATGTCTGAGACTTATCCAAAGACTGGTTTTTGTACAATTTTGACTTTATGATGCGCGCTGATTGAATAGCTGTGGTGATGCCATATGAACCAATTATTTGTCTATGGGACGCTCCGTCCAAATCATGAAAATGCCTATCTTTTAGAGCGTATAGGTGGAACATGGCAAAAAGGCTATGTGCATGGCGTGGTGCATATTTTGGATTGGGGACCTGACAAAGGCTTATTCGCCATTATTTTAGATCCGCAAGCAGCAGCGGTTGAAGGATATTTTTTTAGCAGTGAAAAATTAACCGAACATTGGGATGCGTTGGATGAGTTTGAAGGGATACAGTACCAACGGGTGAGGGTACAGGGAGTGCTGGAATCTGGCGAACGTGTTGATGCGTGGACTTATGAGATGAAACCAAAGCAACGATGAACTAGTTTACTTTAGGAACTTTATAAGGCTCAAGAATTTCTCTAAATTTTTTGGTAATTTTAGTTTGGAAATATGTGCCTTTTTCCAACCATGTCTTATCTGCAATATTATTTTCTACTTGTGCTAATATATAGTCATGAGGGTAAATATATAAATCACCTTGTTCAAAAAAGGCAATATAGATATTCTTTGCCCAATATTTTCGTGCAAAGGAAATACTGCCCTTTAGCTGAATTTTAAAATCTGAAATACCATCAATATGAACAGCAATACAATCTGCGCCATTCCAGTCGTCATTAAGCCAAAGACAGTTGTAGCCATAATCTGCTAGTATCGCTGCCATTTTATGGAAATTATATGTTTCTTGTGCTTTTGAATTGAGTGTTCGATATTCAATTTTTGTAAGCTTAATACCATCTTGTTTAATCATCTTAAGCCATCCATACGAAATTTAATTTCTAGTAAATGAAAACCAAATTGGCTCTTGATGGGACCATGTAGTACTTTTTCAGCAGCACTAAAGACCAATTTATCAATCACAGGCACCAGTTGGCCTTTTTTGACTTCACCCAGTTCACCACCGCGTTTAGCTGAATTACAGGTGGAGTATTGCTTGGCAATTTTGGCGAAATCGGCACCATCGTGGATTTTCTTTTTCAGTTGTTCAGCGAGGTCTTTGTCTTTGACCAAAATATGACGAACAATGGCAGTTTTCATTTGGTTTTTCCTCGAGCTGTGGCTTTGGGCTTAGGTTGCACTTTTTTTAGCGGTTGGCATTCGGGACAAAATACAGAAGCACGCTGTCCTAGTTTGATGTTTTCAAGTGTGGTTTCGCAGTTCACACACATTTCACCTGCTCGGCCATAAGCCAATAAGGTTTGTTGAAAGTAACCATTTTCACCCATCGCATTGGAATAGTCCCGCAGGGTAGAACCACCTAAATTGATGGCCTGCTGCAAAATACGTTTAATCTCGACCACCAATTTTTCAATTTGGCTGGGCGTTAAACTAGACGCCACTTGCGCAGGGTGTATGCCCAAATTAAACAAACTCTCTGTGGCATAGATATTTCCGACACCAACCACCACATGATTATCCATGACTGCAACTTTTATGCCGACCTGTTTGTTTTTCAACTTTTGACTTAAATATTCAGCGTTAAAATCAGCACTCAGCGGTTCAGGCCCAAGGGTATCGATTAACTTGGTTTGCGAATATTCATCCAGCCATAAAATACAGCCGAAGCGGCGCGGATCATGGTAGCGTAGCTCGACATCTTCAAAACGAATAATCAAATGATCGTGTTTACGCAGCGTTTCACCGACCTCACAAATACGGAAACTCCCTGACATGCCCAAATGCCAAAGCATCGTGTCTTGTTCAAAAACGGCCAAAATGTATTTAGAACGGCGTTTGAGTTGAATTAAACGCTGTCCCACCAGTTTGTTGAGATCGGCGGGAATTGGCCAGCGCAGGCTCGACTGGCGAACTTCAATACTGAGCACTTGCTGATCTAATAACGGCGCTAAACTGGCTTTGGTGGTTTCAACTTCGGGTAATTCTGGCATGGCAACATGAGCTGATAAAACTTGAGGCTAATATTGCGGTGTACACGCAAGATTGCAAGTGATTTCAGCGAGAGGCTTGGCTTTAGCACATTTTTAGAAAGCTAAACTGCGGGATTGCTTGCTGTGATCAGGAATTATTCTCTTTAAATTGCGTTCTCGAATCGTGTGAAAACTGCCATGAATCACCCAAATCAAATCTTCTATTTATCACTGTGGGTGATATTGATAACTTTTTTTTGACTTAATGATAAAAATTTTGCTGAGATCTTTGTTTAAAAATTATGTACTTTTCATTAAATTTTTCATTTAAATGAAATGAATTGTTCTTCATTTTAGTTTGGGGCTTAGGTTTTATGCGACAGTTTTCTTTCTCTTTATTTGCAACAGCAATGTGTGCTTGGGCGACAGCGTGTCATGCGGAGCAAATGTTGGATGTACAGGGTCAGTATTTGTTTGGTGACTGGCAGGGAAAACGAACTGAATTGGCGCAAAAAGGCATTAAGTTTGAAGCCAATGCTTTAACAGATACCAACTATTTGGCGGATGGCGGCCGCAATGCAGGTGCAAGCCCAAGTACCGCTTCGCAGTTTTGGTTAGGTACACAATTTGATTTAGAGAAGCTAGCCGGCTGGGAAGGGGTCACCATTCGTTTTGTTGCGACTGCGCGTCAAGGACAAAGTACCTCTATTCGAGATTTGCAAGATCCTTCTGCACCGCAATTAGCCAATGTGCAAGCCACCTATGGCCGTGGAAACCAAGACAGCCGTTTATCTGAGCTTTCGATTGAAAAGCGATTTAAAGAACAAGGGCTCAGTGTCAAAGTTGGGCGACTGGGTTTGGGTTCTGATTTTGATGTGATGGCGTGTGATTTTGTCAGTAATGCCTTTTGTGCCGCGCAAATGGGGAAATGGCAGGGCAATATCTGGATGAATACGCCGGTTTCACAATGGGGCGGTCGTATTAAGTACCAACTGACCCCTGAAGTGACAACTCAAGTGGGTGTTTATGAATTCAATCCAGATAATGGCAATGGCAAAGCCGAAGGGCAAGGTTGGAGCTTAGACACAGAGCATGCCGATGGTGTGACTATTCCTGTGGAAGTGATTTGGACACCGAAAGCACTGTTCAATGGTTTGGCTGGGAGTTATCGGGTTGGTGGGATTTATAACACCGCTGATAATCCAAATAACCAATATGACGTGGCTTATGGCAAAGGTGTGGTTGGCGAAGACCGGACATTTGCAGGATGGATTGCCATCGAACAGCAACTGACTTCAACGGGTGCAGGGCGCCAAGGCTTGCATAGTTTTGCCAACTTTACATGGCATGATCGCATTACTAATAAAGTAGATAACTCACAACAAGTGGGGCTGAAATATATTGGGGTATTTGAGCAGCATCCGACGGATATTTTAGGTTTGGGGGTGAATCGTGTACATCTGAATGAGCGATTCACTGCGGGTAAAGCACAGTATGATGCGAGCGCAGAATACAATATTGAACTGAACTGAACTATAGCTATAACGCTACGCCGTGGTTAATGTTACGTCCCAACATTCAGTATGTGGTCAACTCAGGTTCAAGCCATGTGGTGGATAATGCACTGGTCTTGGGGCTTGGAAGCCGCATTATTTTCTAAATAGATAGCCATAAAAGTGCAAAGGTTTGACAGCAGATTTGCACTTTTAGCGTTGAATACAAGGTACTTTATTTGTTATAGATCATAGTGAGTACAGGGAGAGCTGTGATGCCATTATTATTTCAACCCATTCAATTTGGGGATCTAAACTTAACAAATAAAATCGTGATTGCACCGATGTGCCAATATTCAGCCAATGATGCGGGTGAGTTGAGCTATTGGCATGAGCAACAATGGGCTAATTATGCATTGTCAGGTGCGGGCTTATGTATTGTTGAAGCGACAGCCGTACAAGCGGTAGGACGGATCAGTTTTGCGGATTTAGGACTGTGGAATGATTTGCAACGTGCACAAATGAAAGCTTTACTTCAAAAAGTCAAAACACTCTCTCCAATGCCTTTTGCCATTCAACTGGCACATGCGGGACGTAAAGCATCGACCGATCGTCCTTGGTCGGGAAAAGGTCAGATCAAACCGAATGAACCGCATGGTTGGCAAACGGTGTCTGCCAGTGATGTCCCCTTTAAGCCTGAAGAGCACGCACCACATGCTTTGAGTGTGCCGGAGATGCAAGACATCATTGATGACTTTGCCAGTGCAGCAGTACGGGCAGTAGATGCAGGTTTTGAGCTGATCGAACTACATGCAGCCCATGGCTATTTGTTGCATCAGTTCATGTCACCGCTGTCGAACCGACGTACCGATGAATATGGTGGAAGTTTTGAAAATCGTATTCGATTTACCTTAGAAGTCTTCCAAGCCATTAAACAAGCTGTTCCTGAAAACTATCCTGTTGGTATACGTTTATCTGCGACCGATTGGATGGAGTCGACCGCAACAGAAAGTTGGGATATTGATTCAACAGTGGGGCTATCGAAAGCGTTGGAGCAACTCGGTGCGGCTTATATTCATGTTTCAAGTGGTGGCTTGCATGTGGAACAAGACATTCAGATTAAGGCCAAGTATCAAGTGCCTTTTGCCCATGCAGTGAAACAAGCGGTGAAAATTCCAGTCATTGCGGTGGGCTTGATTACAGAAGCTAAGCAGGCTGAACATATTTTAGAAGCGCAAGAAGCCGATGCAATTGGTCTGGCGCGCGCCATGTTGTATGACCCACGATGGCCGTGGCATGCCGCTGCAGAACTGGGTGGGAAAGTCTCTATTGCACCGCAGTATTTACGGTGTCAGCCACACGGGATCAAAGATTTGTTTTCTGCATTCTAATCGCATAAGCATTTGGCTTTGCCATTGGTCTTTTAAAATATTTCAACTGAGTAAAGGTGTATTCTAGGATAGGTCTTTACTTACATCATCTGGAAAAGGAACAACTTGAATGATTTTTTCGGTAATTTTTCCAGTTTTTTTCCTGCTCTTTCTCGGTTTTGCCTCTGTCAAAATCCAGTTGCTCGCTAAAGAGCAAATGACTGCAATCAGTGCTTTTGTCATCAAAATTGCGTTACCTGCTTTATTGTTGCACGCCTTAGCTTCAAAAGATTTGCATGAAATTTGGTATCCCTCTTATTTTTATGTTTATGCAGCTGTGACCTTTGGCTTATTTATTACGGCTTTTATTTTAGGTCAAAAGCTGTTTAAGAATCACTTTACCCACGCTGCAGTGTTTTCACTGGGTGCATCCATGTCCAATACGGGGTTATTGGGAGCAGCAATTTTGACGCTGCTGATGGGAAGTGAAGCGATGATTTATATTTCATTGGTGGTGATCATTGAAAGTGTATTTCTTGTACCGCTGATGCTCACTCTGGCGGAAATAGGGCGACAAAGACAAGCCAATTTAGCCTCCATTTTAAAAACCACATTTCTCACTTTACTTAAAAATCCACTGTTTTTGTCGGTGATGATTGGTATGAGTTGTGCGATTTTCGAAATTCAAATTCCACATTTAATTGACCAAGTGTTTGCGATGTTAGGCCAGACTGCTGCACCTTTAGCGCTCTTTATTATTGGTGGGGGAATGGTGGGTCTCACTATTCAGTCTTTTAACCTGCAAACGGTTTATCTGGTGGTATCTAAAAATATTTGTATGCCGCTATTGGTTTATTTAGGGCTGACCTATTTGACTGCATTGGACCCAAAGATGATTTATGCAGGGACCTTGATTGCGGCTTTACCGATGCCGTCTCTATTTGGAATTTTTGGGCAAGTGTATGGCTTAAATGAAAAAGCACTCACTCCACTGATGATCAGCACGCTATTGAGTTTTGTGGTGGTCAGTGTCTTGATTGGTCTTTGGTGGTGAAAAAAATACTCTCAATTGAGAGTATTTTTTGAAGAAGAGATTTATTTTTTGACCGCAGCTGTTGCAGCTGGAGCTTTAGCTTGATCGGCAATCATTTTATCAACCATCGCCAAAGACTCTTTGGCCTGTGGCACATTTTCCTTGGCTAAAGCGGTGAAAATTTTCTTCGCTTCAGGCAAGTTCTGCGGAATGATATTGCCATTAGCAAACATATTGCCTACGGCCATCAGTGCAGGAATGTAACCTTTTTTGGCTAAGTCTTGAATGCTGTTGAGACCTTTTTGAATGGGTGCTTCTTGTTTGTTTTTAAAGCCTGTGCTGATGTCGTACAGAGCTTGTGCATGAATGGCTTGATAGTTGCCTTTTTTCACCAAAGGCTCAAGTTTCTTAAGGGCTAACTTTTCAGACTCTGGTTTATTTTCAGAAAATAACAGCACGGCATATTCAACGGTTGCATCATCAAAGCCTAGTTTAGATGCGGCTTCAAAGTGTTGTTTGGCTTTGTTAATGTCTTGAGGCAAGCCTAAAGTACCAGTGACATAGTTTTTCGCAAGCACATAATGCGCAACAGGGTAGCCTTTGTTTGCAGCATCTTGATAGAGCTGAATGGCTTTCTTCTCATTCTTCGCTGTGCCTTGGCCAGTCTGAGTCAAATAAGCCAAGTTATACATGGCTTGTGGGTTGCCAGACTTTGCCAGTTTTTCTAAAGCCTGATATGCCCCCGCCATATTGTTGGCTTTAACCATTTCCTCAATCTTGGCAAATTCGGGGTTGATGGTATCTTGAGTGGAGGCTGCAAGTGCAAGCTGGCTAGAGAGTGCAATTAAGCTTGCAAGTACGATTTTCTTCATGTTTTATAAACCTTTTTCTTACACATAAGTCCATCTATGTGTGTATTTGTTTTTAGTCATTTCACATCATAAGTTGAATTGTGTGAATGTAAATATCTGAATTGTGTCTTGGTCTTACAAATTTCCGTTGATTGTATTGATCGGTATATCTTTTTCCAATACAAACCGCGTGCTGTGCAGTGGAAAAGTCTGAAACGTGTTATTGGTATTTGTAGCTGATGAGATTCGGGTTTTATTAGGATTCTGGCTTAGATTCTGTTTAAATAGCGCTGAAAATGAGTAGTGAGTTCAGCATGTTTATTAAGTCAATTAAGCGAAATTATTTAAAAGTTTTGGCCGATGAGTCGATTCCAGATGGCGAAAAAACTGATGCCTTATTGATGAAATTGGGTGGTGAGTTTTTAGTGAGCAAAGATGACCGTGTATATATTTTTGAAAAAGACGGTGTGACCGCAAAATTTGATGCTAAACATGCACGAGATTTTTCATTCAAAGACTATCTCTGCAAAGACATGAATAAGCTGTTTCATGATTTTTGATATTTCATATTCATTGAAAATGAGTGAACTGTTCAATAGTGCTGTTAAATAGTTTAAGTCCTTGGATGAGCCTTTTACCCAAGTACTGATGCTTGCTATAGAGTTCTAAAGCAATAATTTTTTTATGTTTTGTTTATACCTGAAGAACGAGTGTGAATGTCTTTACCCACTGCAAAGATACTTGCAGTGGTCAGGCTAAAAGATAATAGGACTTATTATTGTTCCGATGATAAGGATGGTGTGATTTATTATGTGAGGAAGAAAGATCCCTCATCGCTCTAAGTTAAAAAAAGCCTCTAAAACTAAGAATAAGTTTTAGAGGCTCATTTATCATAACAGCATAAAATTTAAAGACTTAAGCAGGTCTTGCTACATCACCATTTAAGCGTTCTGGTAAGTCTAAAACTGTCACATCTAGTTCGCTCAAAGAGTCAGGACGTGCCACTACCAGTGCGACATAACCGCCATCAATCGCAGCGCTATTCACCACTTGAATACCTTTGTTCAACTGTTCAGCTTGCGCAGGCGCACTGCCTGTACCCTGAATTAAATGCAACCACGCTTTTGGTTTGGCTTTAAACCATAAACGCGCAATTACTTCCTGCCCCAAGTAACACCCTTTGTCATAGTGCACGCCTTCACGTTGGTGTAAACGTAGCTCTTGAGGTTGAAACACATGCTCAATGGCTTGGTCTATAAACGCTTCACCATGAGTAATGGCTTGTACTTGCCATGCTGCAATATCGGTAGGCTCAGCAGAGAAGGTGGTACGGTCTTGCATAAAGGTTGGGAAAACTGAACCCATAGGTTCAAGTTTCATTTTAGAGAAAGCACCAAACTTTTTAATGTGCTTAGCAAACTCTTCCGACTGGTCTTGAGTGGTGACAATTTCAAAATGTTCAGGATTACGTTTTGTCAGCCACAAACCAAAGTGGATACGGCCTTTCAAGTCACAAATTGCGGTGTATTGCGTTGTATTTTCAGCTAAAGCTTCAACGTTGACCGTCACTTGGCCTTGTAAAAATTTGAGTGCATCTACACCAATTAAAGTGAAAGAGGAGAAAGCTAGATCGCTCATGAATTGCTCGCCTACCTTAAAATCTAATACTAAAGAATTAGGGCTATTTTCCGCTATTTTTCAGAAAAAATCATATTTAGAGTAAATATTTAAAAGTTAATGTAACTAAATATTTCAAAACCCCCTATTTTTATATCTAAGCTTATGAAATATAAACGATTTGGGAAATGGGTTTTCGACAGTGTAGTATGCCTAGCAGACAAAGATGAATTGTCTCGTAAAGACAGTGAAGAAAAATGAAACACCAAAGGCAGGAACGCTATGAACAATAATCACCGCAAACCACTGCAGGGCACCCAGCTAGAATACTTTGATGTGCGAGAAGCCGTTGAACAGATTCAGCCAGGCGCTTATGCAAAACTTCCATACACTTCAAAAGTATTGGCTGAACAGTTAGTGCGTCGTTGTGATCCTGCCATTTTGGAGCAGTCACTAAAAGAACTGATTTTCTCAAAACAAGATCACGATTTCCCTTGGTATCCTGCGCGTGTCGTCTGTCATGACATTCTTGGACAAACCGCTTTGGTTGACCTTGCGGGTTTACGTGATGCGATTGCAGACCAAGGTGGTGACCCATCGAAAGTGAATCCTGTGGTGCCAACTCAGCTCATTGTCGATCATTCTCTTGCTGTGGAATTCGGTGGTTTTGACCCAGATGCCTTTGAGAAAAACCGTGCTATTGAAGACCGTCGTAACGAAGACCGTTTCCACTTCATTGAATGGACCAAGACCGCTTTTGAGAATGTTGATGTGATCCCAGCAGGGAACGGCATCATGCACCAAATTAATTTGGAGAAAATGTCTCCAGTGGTGCAAAGTCGTGAAGGTGTGGCATTCCCAGATACTTGTGTCGGTACAGACTCGCATACACCACATACCGATGCGCTCGGTGTAATTTCGATTGGTGTAGGTGGTTTAGAAGCTGAAAATGTAATGTTAGGTCGTGCTTCTTGGATGCGTCTTCCAGACATTATCGGTGTTGAATTTGTTGGACAACGTCAAGCGGGGATTACTGCAACCGATATCGTTTTAGCATTGACTGAATTCCTACGTAAAGAACGTGTCGTTGGTGCGTACCTTGAGTTCTTTGGTGAAGGTGCGGACAGTATGTCGGTGGGGGATCGTGCCACGATTTCCAACATGACACCTGAATATGGCGCAACTGCGGCAATGTTCTATATTGACCAAAATACGATTGATTATTTAACCCTGACAGGTCGTGAAGCTGAGCAAGTTGCACTGGTTGAAAACTATGCCAAAGAAATTGGTCTTTGGGCATCGGAGATGAAACAAGCAGAATATCCGCGTGTACTGCGTTTTGATTTATCGACTGTAACGCGTAATATTGCAGGGCCATCGAATCCACATGCACGTGTATCAACCAGCGACTTAAAAGCCAAAGGCATTGCAGGTGTGGTTGAACAGCGTACGGATGGTTTAATGCCTGACGGTGCTGTGATTATTGCCGCAATTACTTCGTGTACCAATACATCAAACCCACGTAATACGGTTGCTGCAGGTCTATTGGCACGTAAAGCCAATGAATTAGGCCTAACCCGTAAACCTTGGGTGAAATCTTCTTTTGCACCTGGTTCTAAAGCAGCTGCGCTTTATCTTGAAGAAGCAGGCGTATTGGATGACTTAGAAAAACTCGGTTTTGGTATCGTGGCGTATGCATGTACGACATGTAACGGTATGTCAGGTGCTTTAGATCCTAAACTGCAACAAGAAATTATTGACCGTGACTTGTATGCAACTGCGGTACTTTCAGGTAACCGTAACTTCGATGGTCGTATCCATCCTTATGCAAAACAAGCGTTCTTGGCATCTCCTCCGCTGGTTGTAGCGTATGCGATTGCAGGAACCATTCGTTTTGACATTGAAAAAGATGCATTAGGAAACGACAAAGACGGTCATCCAATTTACTTGAAAGATATTTGGCCATCAGATGCAGAAATTGATGCTCTGGTCAAAGAAGCGGTAAAACCTGAACAGTTCCGTAAAGTGTATATTCCGATGTTTGATTTGGGTGTTACTGAAAAAGCAGCAAGTCCTTTATATGACTGGCGTCCACAAAGTACCTATATCCGCCGTCCGCCGTATTGGGAAGGGGCTTTGGCTGCACCTCGTACACTGGCAAATATGCGTCCGCTAGCGATCTTGCCTGACAATATTACGACAGATCATTTGTCGCCATCGAATGCAATCATGATGGATTCGGCAGCAGGTGAATATCTGCATAAAATGGGCGTACCTGAAGAAGATTTTAACTCGTATGCAACGCATCGTGGTGACCATTTGACTGCACAACGTGCGACTTTTGCGAATCCGAAATTGTTTAATGAAATGGTGGTTCGTGCGGACGGTACGATCAAGCAAGGTTCGAAAGCACGTGTTGAGCCTGAAGGCGAAGTGATGCGTATGTGGGAAGCGATTGAAACTTATATGAATCGTAAGCAACCTCTTATCATCATTGCAGGTAAGGACTATGGTCAGGGTTCTAGCCGTGACTGGGCTGCCAAAGGTGTGCGTCTTGCTGGTGTTGAAGCGATTGTGGCGGAAGGTTTTGAGCGTATTCACCGTACTAACCTTGTGGGTATGGGCGTGTTACCGCTTGAGTTTAAAGCAGGAAGTGACCGTAAAACATTAGGTTTAGATGGTACGGAGCTGTATAGCGTGATTGGTAATATTGCGCCGCGTTCGACGTTAACTTTAGTCATTGAGCGTGCGACGGAAGATGGTAAGAGTGAAATTGTTGAAGTGCCAGTAACTTGTCGTTTAGATACCGAAGAAGAAGTGTCTGTATATGAAGCGGGCGGTGTATTGCAACGCTTTGCGCAGGACTTCTTGGAAGGTGCTATGTAAGTTTCAAAAGGTATCACACCTCAAATTTGAGGTGTGATACAAGGTTCTACATATTCAAAATATAAAAAAATTTACTCTTTGGAGGATAAGAACTATTATTAAGCTATGAGTGAATATATTAGAGTTAATCCCGAGCGTATAAAATGGTGCTGTGACAAATACAGCATCAGTGTAGACTCTTTAGCAAAAAAAAGTGATATTAAATTAGATAAGCTGATAAATTTACTAGAAAAAAGATAGAGCCTGAAATAACTTACAATCAGCTCGAAAAGCTAGCGAGTTTGTTCGGTGAAAGTATCTTATTTTTTATAAAAAATGAGCCTGTTGAGGAAAGAAAATTATTCGTTCCGCTATTTCGGACATTTGCTTCTCAAATACCAATAATTGACTTGAAAATTAAAAAAATTATTGAAAATGTTGTTGCTCAACAGAACGTATATTTAGCATTACAAGATGATTTAGACATTGAGGTTGAAAATTTTCTAGGACTTGATTTGCAAAACCTTTCTGTGAAAGAACAAGGTTGTAAAGTCCGTCAATGGTTAGGAATAGATAATTCTAAGAAGATGACATTTAAGGACTATAGAAGCTTAGTAGAGAGTAAAAATATTTTAGTGTTTTTAAGTGCTGGCTATAATGGTGCATGGAAAATACCTAATGATAGTTCTGTAATTGGTTTTAGTTTTTATCATGAAAAAGTGCCTGTAATTTTTATTAAAAAAGATAACGAATTTAGTGATAGCTTATCTGTATTTACTTTGTTCCATGAATTAGCTCATATTTTACTTCATAAACAGACTATTATTGATACGAATGAAATTATTTACTCTGAAAAACGAATAGAAAGAGAAGCAAACCTGCTAGCAGCAAATATCCTTGTAAGTGAAAATATGCTTAATGAGATAGATATTAATGCAAAGCCTGATGAAGTTGATGGTTTTGTTAATTGGCTGAAGCCAATTACAGAGAGATTATCTGTTAGTCCAGATGTTGTATTAATAAGACTTATGGAATACGACTTAATTACTCAAAGTGAATATGAAGAGAGGTGGTCCCACTTGTTTGAACAACTAAAAGCGTATTTATAAGTGATATTCCGCTCTAGTTAAGCCACCTTGTTT
>OFQU01000030.1_pt1 | contig 25919 bp, 25 predicted proteins | sample 1542981 | NCBI WGS metagenome assembly OFQU01 (sample SAMN07774233, study PRJEB24372) | wastewater metagenome | isolation source: Exp Tend CN 90WW | collected 2016-02
GTCGAATGAAAACATATTGAAAATCAACTGAGAAATTTGACGATAATCAAAATACTGACCTGCAAAGAAGCGCTGCATACGTCGATAAAATGATTGTGGTAAGCACTTGATGGGCAAGGCTTTAGATGCAGAAGAAAGATTACATGTTTGCTTTAAAATAATCACAAGCATGATGAGCGCAAAGCACTTTAAATGTGACTTGTTCCATTTTAGATATTTGTTTAAGATAAGATATAACTCATTGAGATGTGTCATAGTATTCGTCGTTAGAAAACAATTATTATGACATTATTTCAATGAGTTATCTATTTTTGTCGTGTACAGAGAAATGACATCATGAAACCAAATAGCCAACTCAACAGACAAAGTATCGTCCAGATAGGTTTTGATCTGATGAAAATGCTCTAAACATTCAACAATATGTTGAATGCTATGATAATGCCGTTGTGATTCAGTATAGGCGCTACACAGCGCCCCATACAGTTCTTCACCACGACTCGCACTTAAATCCAACTGCCTTGCGGTATGTGCCCAATAGTCCTGAAACTGTTTTGTATACTGCACCATTGGAAGGCCCTTTCGTTATGCCGCCTGTTCATCTCGTTTAAAGACCAACTCGCCTTTTAATGAGCTGTCTGCATCAAAATAATAACCATCTGTCTGGAATGATTTTAACCCTTCAATTTGATCAATTTGGTTTTCAATCATATAACGCGCCATTAAACCACGTGCTTTTTTGGCATAGAAACTAATGACTTTATATTTGCCATTTTTCTGATCTAAAAACACAGGTTTAATAATTTCTGCTTGGATTTTGCTTTCTTTCACAGATTTATAGTACTCATCCGAAGCAATATTCAGCAAAATTTTAGAACCTGCCTGTTCTAAATCTTGGTTAATTAAATCGGTAATGTGATTGCCCCAAAACTCATACAGATTATGTCCGCGGGGGTTAGCCAGCTTGGTTCCCATTTCTAAACGATATGGCATCATCAAGTCCAATGGACGTAGCAAACCATATAGACCAGAGAGCATTCGTAAATGTTGCTGTGCATATTCAATGTTCGACTCTGACAAATGATATGCATCTAAACCGGTATAGACATCGCCTTTAAAAGCAAACATGGCTTGTCGTGCATTGGCAAAGTTGAATTCTGGCTGCCAATCGCGAAAACGATCAACGTTTAAGGTGGCAATTTTTTCACTGACGCTCATTAAGCTTGCAATTTCACTTGCTGACAGTTTGCGACTAACTTCGATCAATTCTTGGGAATGTTGCAGCAATCTGGGTTGTGTATACGCATCGGTAGGTAAAGCAGTTTGGTAATCTAAAGTTTTGGCAGGAGAAACAAGGGCAAGCATAGATAACCTGATTAAAAAACAATTAAACAGACTATATCAGTAGACTTATTTTATTGCCAATCTGTGTTTTTAATAAGCATAAACGGTTAAACTAGCCGATTCTCCTGTTATATGTATCTATTTTCTATGTCTGAGCAGATGTTCATTCAAGGTCCAGTTGGGCAAATTGAAGTTTTTGTAGACTATCCACAGGGTGAAGTGAAAGGATTCGTGGTAGTAACTCACCCCCATCCCCTGCAAGGTGGTACGCCTCAACACAAGGTTCCTGCTTTACTTGCACAAATGTTTTTAGAACGCGGTTGCGTTGTGTATCGCCCAAGTTTCCGTGGTTCTGGTCAAAGTGCTGGCCAGCACGACGAAGGTCACGGCGAAACGATAGACACCTTAGAAGTTATACACTACGCACGTAGCCAACACGCAGACTTACCTTTTTATGCAGGTGGTTTTAGCTTTGGTGCACATGTCATGGCAAAAAGCTACTCTATGCTTCCAGTAGATGTTCATCCTGTACAAACTATTTTATGTGGCTTACCAACGGCAACTGTAGCGGGTGTACGTCACTATGTTACCCCACACATTAAGGGTGACATCTTGTTTATTCATGGTGAAGCCGATGATGTCACATTGCTCTCCGATATGATCCAGTGGGCTAAACCACAGCGCCATTTAGTGACTGTATTACCGGGCGCAAACCATTTCTTTACAGGTTATTTAAAGCAGTTACGTATCGCGATTACACGTTTTCTGTGGATTTAACACATCACTCAATTCAAGAAAGAAATGGCTGTCTAACATTAGCCCCTTTCTTTCTTGAACTTTTTATTTTTAATCTAGACGTATCTCTTTTTCTATTCCAACGCTTAATACGCCATTTCAAGCAGCTTCATTAGTCGTCTTTTATATCTCTTCTGTTCCCAAAATAATTTTAAGCTTCCTTGTGAGCGCTAAACTCAATCAGCACGATCTCCATCCAATGCCTGTTTTAAAAATAAGTAAGAGTTTAATCCTGCTAATGGTAGTTTATGCAACAATCTACGCTTGAACTTGATATATTCTGCACATCATTATTCAAATAATAAATTATACAATCAACATCTTAGCTCGTGAGAGCTATTCATTTAAATAATTTTTAAAATATTCAGGGATTTTATGAAAACAATTCTCGGGGCAGTTTTAGTCACTATAGCCACCACATCAGCCTGTGCTCAGGACATTATAGGAACTTGGCGTTATATCGATGATAAAACTGGAGAGCCTAAAGGTCTGGTGAAAATTGAAAAGCAAGCCAATGGGACTTATGCTGGAACTGCACTGAAAGCAACTCCTCGTCCAGGTTATACAGCAAAAGAGTTCTGTACCAACTGCCCTGCACCCTACACCGATAAGCCTATTATTGGCATGCAAGTGATTACAGGTTTAAAAACTGAAAATAATATTAATTATACGCATGGCAAAATCATTGATCCCGTTTCAGGCAAGCTGTATAGCCTAAAAGGTAAAATTAGCCCAAATGGGAAAAAACTATTCTTAAGAGGTTATTTAGGCGTTTCTGCTGTGGGACGCAGCCAGACGTGGTTACGTGTGGAATAAGGCTTCTAGCAAATACAGTTATAAGCACATTTCCCCATCAAAATATTAAACGTGTTCTGTTCTAAAAAAATGCTGAATTGTGAAAAACCAATTCAGCATTTTTTATCTATTCAATTAGCCTTTCCACTCAAACTCAGTAAAACTTTTATCTGTTTTTAGTGTATTTTCAACTGCTTGTGCCAATTGGTTCAACAAGCTTCGTTCAGCAATTCGGTCTAACCAGTCTTGCTCCTCATCTGGATAAGAGGCAATTTCGCACACCAGATTTCCTTCGCTGTCATGACCTTGGCACGTAATAGACAGGGGCAAAGTATGATTATCGACACTCACAGCCACTTGATCACCACTTTGTGGCAAAGTTTCAAAACCAAATTGACCTAACTTTTGAACCAGTAGGTCTTGTACTTGCTTCTGTACTACACCGCTTTCATTTACATCCTGCTGCTGTCCATGCTGTGCTGTAAATTGTAATTTTCTCATTGATCATCCCAAAGGCTTTTTTGTTATATGGGTTTAGCATAATGACTTAACACAAAACAGCCAAGCAAAAGCTTGGCTGTTTTCACACAAAATATCTAAGCTTTAGTCTTATTCAGTGACTTGGATCGCTAAACCGGCTTGATTACTCAATTGTGTAAAGGTCGGGAAACTCGTGGCAACCGTTTCAGTACCAATGATTTTAATTTCACCAGAGGTGCGTAAACCGGCCATTGAGAAACTCATCGCAATACGGTGATCATGATGTGATTCAATTTCGCCACCGGTAAAAATCGCGCCCCACTCGCCCGAATGACCTTTACCTTCGATGATGATACCATCGTCAGTCGGCGTACAATCGATACCCATGGTTTTTAAACCATCCGCCATCACTTGAATACGATCTGATTCTTTCACACGGAGCTCAGCAGCACCCGTTAATACGGTTTGTCCTTCAGCACATGCCGCAGCAATAAACAATGCAGGGAATTCATCAATCGCCAATGGCACTTGATCTTCAGGCATATGAATACCTTTGAGTGTACGTGTGCCTTGAATACGAATGTCTGCGATCGGCTCTCCGCCAGCAATACGTTCATTTTCAACCGTAATATCCGCACCCATTTGCTTCAAAATCTCGATCACACCTGTACGCGTTGGGTTAATGCCCACGGCTTCTAAAGTGACATCTGAACCTTCAGTAATCGCAGCACCCACCATAAAGAAAGCAGCCGATGAAATATCTGATGGCACTTGAATCTCTGTACCAACTAACTTACCGCCACCTTGCAGTGAAATACGGTTGCCTTCTGTTTTCACATCATAACCAAATGCACGTAGCATACGTTCAGTATGGTCACGTGTAGGTTCAGGTTCTGTGACCGATGTTTCACCTGCTGCCCACAAACCTGCCAATAAAATCCCAGATTTCACCTGCGCAGATGCCATTGGCAAATCATAGTGAATGCCTTGTAAAGCTTGGTTTCCAGTGATCGAAACAGGAGGTGTACCACGCTCACCTGTGGTTTGAATCTGTGCACCCATTTCGCGTAACGGTTTAGCAATACGTTCCATTGGACGCTTCGACAGTGATGCATCACCCGTCATGACAGAGTCAAATTTTTGTGCAGAAAGCATGCCTGAAAGTAGACGCATCGAAGTCCCTGAGTTACCCATGTAAAGCGCACTTGCTGGTGCTTTTAGGCCATTTACGCCCACACCATGAATCGTCACTTCACCATTTTTAGGACCTTCAATGCTCACGCCCATATCACGGAAAGCTTGTAAGGTTGCTAACGCATCTTCACCTTCCAAGAAGCCTGTCACATGCGTCGTTCCTTCCGCAATTGCACCAAACATGATTGAACGGTGTGAGACAGATTTATCACCTGGCACGCTAAACTTACCTTGGAAACTTTTTTTACCCGGTAATATGGTGAATTGCTGTGTCGTCACTTTATTGTTCTCCATGAAAGGTTTTTGAGCGAGCATATGGTTAAAATGCTGGCGTGCTGCTTGCGCATGTCCGAGCAAGCCCATTAAAGCATGTGAATCTTCATCTTCAATGAGTTTACGAATCGTTGCCAGTTGGTTTTCAAAACCATCTACGGCATTTAAAATGGCTTTTTTATTGGCAAAAAAGATGTCATGCCACATTTGTGGGTCACTTGCCGCAATTCGAGAAAAATCGCGGAAGCCTCCCGCAGCATAGCGAAAAATATCTAAATTATCTTCACGGTTTGCCAGTTGTTCAACTAAGTTAAAAGCCATCAAATGCGGAAGATGACTGGTATGTGCCAAGACTTCATCATGCTTGGCCACATCCATACAAATCACTTCTGCTTTCGCAGCTTGCCATAGTTGGATCAGTTTCTCTACAGCCCAATCAGCACTGGTCGGTAATGGTGTCAAAATCACTTTATGATTTGCAAATAAATCGACCTTACCTGCATGCACACCCGTGTGTTCTGCCCCCGCAATTGGATGCCCCGGTACAAACCCAGCAGGTAATGCTTCGCCATACACGGCTTTAGCCGCATCGACCACATTACCTTTGGTACTGCCTACATCGGTAATAATCGTATGTTCTTGCAAATATGGTTTGATGGTTTCCAAGACTTTTTGCGTTGCACGAACGGGTAAGGCTAAAACCACCAAGTCCGCACCTTGAACCGCCTGTACAGGATCGCTATACCCCTGTTGGATTAAACCCAAAGCTTTGGCATCCTGTAAGGTTTTTTCCGAACGTGTAGAGGCTACAATATTTTGGGTTAAACCTTCAGCAATCATCACCCGTGCAAGACTCGAACCAATCAGTCCAAGACCAATAAATGCAACTTTTTCAAACAGTGGCGCAGACATAATTTAAGCGTTCGCCTCTAAACCTAGTACGTTGGCCAAAGCCGTTAAAAATTTCGTATTTTCAGCTTCAGTTCCAATCGATACACGTAAATGATTGGCGATGCCCACGGGACGAACAATCACCCCCTCTTTTAATAAAGCATTAAAAGTTTGTGCAGGATCGGCTTGTATATCGACCAAAATGAAGTTAGCACGAGAAGGCTCATAGTTTAGGCCTAGCGCTTTAAACCCTGTTTCAAGTTGCACCATGCCCGCTTTATTGACCACACGTGATTTCTCAATGAAATCTTCATCTTTTAGTGCAGCAACCGCTGCCACCATGGCTAAATGGTTGACGTTAAACGGCTGACGAATACGATTTAAGAAATCTGTCACTTCTGCCGATGCTAAAGCAAAACCAACACGGAGTGCAGCTAAACCAAAGCACTTCGACATAGTACGGCTAACAATCAGGTTTGAATACTGTGCTAAAAACTTTAAACTGTTAAAGTTTTCTGGGAAATATTCCACATAAGCTTCATCCAAAACCACGATCACATGACTCGGTACTTTTTGCATGAAGCGCTCAAATTCGGCTTCTTCAAACCAAGTTCCTGTCGGGTTATTGGGATTTGCAATAAACACCAATTTGGTATTGTCTTTAATTGCTGCCGCCATCGCGTCAAGGTCATGCGAAAAACCTTGAGCAGGTACCTCAATCGCTTCAGCGTTTATGGCTTGCGTGACCAAAGCATAGACTGCAAATGCGTGTTGGCTATACACCACTGAGTCTTTTTCTGAAACAAATGCACGGGCAAAAATTTCAAGTAGATCGTTTGAACCATTGCCTAAAGTAATACAATCATGTGCTACACCAAACTGCGCATGAATTTGATCCTTCAAAATAAAACCACCACCGTCTGGATATCGTCCAATTTCCGCCAATTCAGCAGCAACTGCTTCTTTTACTTTGTCCGAACAACCCAAAGGGTTTTCATTTGAAGCAAGCTTAACAATATCGGTCATTCCCAATTCACGCTCTAATTCGCTGATTGGCTTACCTGGTTGATATGGTTTTAACTTCGCAATACCTTCATTGGCTGGAGCAAACGACATGTGACCTTTCCATTCTTACAAGTGGTGTACATGGTTGAGTTTGGAACAAACCCAACCACCTTAGAGATTACAGTACTGCAATCGGGTATGAACCCAATACTCGAACTTCTTTCACAAGTGGACGAATCTCTTCAATCGCCGCTTTAACATTGTCTTGTTCCACATGACCTTCTAAGTCGATGAAGAAAACATAAGCCCATTTTTCAGGCAGTGCTGGACGCGTTTCGATACTGGTCAAACTAATGTTGTGCTTTGCAAATGGTGCAAGGATTTCCAATAATGCACCTGCACGATCATGTGCAGAAATCAGCAATGACGTTTTATCATTACCGCTTTGCGAGATTCTTTCACGACCAATCACCAAGAAACGTGTAGTGTTCTCAGGATTATCTTCAATATTGCTGTGTAAAATTTCTAAGTCATAAATACTTGCTGCAACATCAGATGCAATAGCAGCCGAATGCCATTCAGTACGAATACGACGTGCCGCTTCAGCATTCGAGCTTAAAGCAACACGTTCCACACCTGGATAGTATGCGTCCAACCATGCACGGCACTGCGCCAAAGTTTGCTGATGCGCATAAATTTGTTTAATGCTGTCTTTACGCGTGTTTTCAGACACAAGAAACTGGTGATGAATACGCAATTCAACTTCACCAATCACATTTAAGTGTGAGGCTTTAAAACAATCCAAAGTATGATTGACCACACCTTCTGATGAATTTTCTACCGGCACCAAACCATAGTGTGCACTGCCTGCTTCCACTTCACGGAACACTTCATCAATAGTTGGTAAAGGACGAACCACAGCATCATGTCCAAAGTGCTTTAACACCGCAGAGTGCGTATACGTACCGACAGGACCTAAAAATGCAATACTTTGCGGTGCTTCTAGAGCCAAACATGCAGACATGATTTCACGGAACAAACGTGCCATGGTCACATCAGACAAAGGGCCTTCATTACGCTCCATAACATTCCGTAAAACTTGCGCTTCACGTTCTGGACGGTAAAACATTGGATTCTCTTCAGAAGCAAATTTTGCTTTTGCAACAGCTTCCGCCAGTTTCGCTCGACGGTTAATAAGCTGTTGAATCTGTTGATCAACAGAGTCGATATCCTGACGGATTTGATTAAGGTCAAGAGAAGTCGTTGTGTTTTGATCGTCTTGGATCATTGTTATGTCGCCCTTCATATACATTGTGCAAACAGTATAACAATAGTTAGCTTTGAAATCTTGCGCAATAAAACTTTGCATGTTTCAGTGCTAAAAACAGACAGTTGATTTAATCATCAAGTTTATCAATAAACTGCCCCAATAATAGACATCAATAAAACCACTGAGCCCGACCCATTTCCTTCTCGCCGTTATGCATATAACATCGCTCAACAAAAACACTAAGTCGATGCTATTTGGGTCTTAACTCAGCACTTTTAAAGCTGCGTCTAGGCTTTGAAAAATTTTGCTACACCTTCACAAAAATCACCATTCATCCGTATTTCAGTGCGTTAGAATATCTTTTAAAATATGCTTTACTTAAGTTGACGTATTCATAACAAAGAGAGTATGCAGCAGTAGCGATTGCTCTATAGTCTCAATAAAACAAAACAATAATGAACTGTAGGTACTGTCATGCACAAAAAAATTGCAGTCTTGGTCACCTATGACTTTGAGGATGCCGAATATGCTGAACCCGTAGAAGCATTTCGAGCAGCTCGGCATAGTATTATTAACCTTGAAAGTCAGGCTGGCAAAATCATTTATGGCAAAAAGCGTAAAGCCTTTGTCACCATCGACCAAAGTATCGATGATGCCTCCGTGCATGACTTCGATGCCTTACTCATTCCTGGCGGTTTTTCGCCAGATAACCTGTGCCAAGATGAACGCTATATCTTATTTGTCAGGCACTTTGCAAACACGCAAAAACCCATTTTATGCAGTGCTGATGCACCCCAAATTTTAATGCATGCTGGAGTTGTGAAAGGTAGACGCATGACGTGTATCCATCACCTTCATCAAGACTTAAAAGATGCAGGTGCCGTGCTTTATGACACAGGTGTTGTGAATGACAATAATTTATACATTTCATCACAAACCCAATATGACCTACCCGCCTTTATACAAGAAAGTTTATTGGTACTGAACAGATAAAAAAGAGCCTACTTGAGGCTCTTTTACGCATGTTTATATCAACACCTAAGGCTTAGCGCCCAAGTAAGCTACGCGCGACAATTTCTTTCATAATTTCATTGGTCCCGCCGTAGATGCGTTGAATACGTGCATCGACAAAGAAACGTGAAATTGGATATTCACTCATATAGCCATAGCCACCAAAGAGCTGCAATAAATTATCTGCCACCTTCATTTGCATATCTGTTGAAAAGCTTTTTAGCGCAGCTGCGGTTTCGACATCCAGCTTACCTTGCATATAAAGCTCAACGTTTTGATTGTAAAAAGCAGCTGTGGCTTGTTCATCAATCTTGGCTTGAGCCAAAACAAAACGTGTATTTTGGAACTGCGAAATATGTTGACCAAAGGCTTGACGCTCTTTGACGTATTGGATAGTGACATCTATCGAACCACGAATTGCCCCTATAGCCGTTGCTGCAATTGCTGTACGCTCTCGTGGTAGCTCTTGCATCAGATAAGCAAAACCTTGACCTGCTTGTCCCAACAATTGATCTTTCGGGACTTTCACATTGTCATAAAACAACTCAGAAGTGTCTTGTGAATGTAGCCCAATTTTGTCGAGGTTGGTGCCTTTTTTAAACCCATCCAAGTGGGTATCGACCAACATCAGCGAAACACCCTTTGCGCGGGCTTGCGGATCAGTTTTTACTGCCAACACCACAAGGTCGGCATGCTGGCCATTTGAAATAAAGGTTTTAGAACCATTTAAAATATAATGCTCCCCTTGCAAAATGGCATTACTTCGCATGGCTTGTAAGTCTGAACCCGCACCCGGTTCCGTCATTCCAATCGCACCGACCACTTCACCTGACACCATTTTCGGTAACCAGTACTGCTTCTGTGCTTCAGTTCCGATATGCAAAATATAAGGCGCTGCAATTTCAGAGTGACAAGAAATACCTGTCGATAAAGCACTAAAACCTGCACGTGCCGACTCTTCCACCAACATCAATGAATAATGCGTTGGAACCCCGTAACCACCGTATTCTTCAGGAACATCGACACATAAGAAACCATTTTCACCCAAGGTATTCCAGACTGAGCGCGGCATTAAGCCTTCTCGTTCCCACTGTTCATAGTGTGGCGCAATGTGTTCATTCATAAAACGGCGAAAGTTATCGCGAAATAGTTCTAGGTCTGCATCGTAATTCAACATGTTTCTTCCTTGTAGTGACGTTGTTTTATTATTCAGCTCACATGCTAGCCATTTTTAAGGCAACTGTCATGAACGCATCAGGCCATTTTATATTCCAATAAAAAAGGAAGCCCTTGGGCTTCCTTTTTAAGATGAACTGAAATTATGCGTGAGCATTTTCTTCAACAGCCATTTGGCGATCTACTTCTTCTGGATTTGCAAGTGCGAAGTTTAATTTTTCTTGGTCTAACTGACCCACCCATTTCGCAACAACAATCGTTGCCAATGAGTTACCCACCAAGTTGGTTAAGGCACGTGCTTCAGACATGAAACGGTCAATACCTAAGATGAGTGCAAGACCCGCCACTGGAATATGGCCAACGGCTGACAAAGTCGCTGCCATCACAATAAAGCCCGAACCCGTTACACCCGCAGCACCTTTCGATGAAATCAATAACACACCCAATAACGTCACTTGGTGCATAAGATCTAGCTGAGTATTGGTCGCTTGTGCAATGAAGATCGCAGCCATCGTTAAGTAGATTGAGGTACCGTCTAAGTTAAATGAATAGCCTGTTGGAATAACCAAACCAACCACTGACTTTTCACAACCTGCAATTTCAAGCTTTTTCAGCATACGCGGTAAAACCGACTCTGAAGATGACGTACCCAGTACAATCAACAACTCTTCGCGAATCATACGAATCATTTTCAAAATACTGAAGCCACAAAGACGTGAAATAGTACCTAGAACCAAGAAAATGAAAAGTAAACAGGTAATGTAGAAACAGATAATCAACTGAGCCAGTTGCGCCAAGCTACCAATACCATATTTACCGATGGTATATGCCATTGCACCAAAAGCACCAATTGGAGCAAGTTTCATGATCATATTTACAATGTTAAAGAACACATGCGAAATTTGATCGATGAACTTGAGTACAGGTTTACCTGCATCACCCAATTTATGTAATGCAAAACCAAACATCAGAGCAAAGAGTAGCACTTGCAGGATTTCACCTTCAGCAAATGCGCCAACCACGGTGTTTGGAATAATATGCATAAAGAAGTCGACAGTCGATTGCTGCTGACCAGATTCAACAAACTTTGAGATACCAGAAGTATCTAGTGTTGAAGGGTCAACGTTCATGCCCACACCTGGCTTCCAGATGTTAATGACCAGTAAACCGATCAATAGTGCAATAGTCGATACAATTTCAAAGTAAAGTAGCGCAACACCGCCTGTTTTACCCACAGACTTCATACTTTCCATACCCGCGATACCACTCACGACGGTACAGAAAATTACTGGCGCAATAATCATCTTGATCAGCTTAATAAAGCCTTGACCTAGAGGATAAAAAAGCTCACCCCAGCCGGGTACATATTTTTCAACGCCATTGATAACTTGCGTACCACTAGGGAAAAAATGTCCTACTAATATACCCGCAATAATCGCGACAATAACTTGAAAATATAGTGACTTATAGATTGGTTTCTTAGTCATAACGAATACTTCTGTAAATCAAAAGACTGAAAAAATCGGCATACCTATACTTCCTCATAGGTAGTGGGCTTTCTGATAAACACAAAAAAGCCCACAGTTTGGACCGCATCCAAACACCGGGTAAAAAACTCATGGTGTACAAACAACAGCAATGTGACAAAAATCACAGTTCATTCATATTTACTGCAATGGGAGAGACTAAAAACTAGCGAGTCACAATTATTGGGTAAATTTTACCTAACATTCTTTAATCAAAGTAAACTGATTTCAATCATAATGTATAAAATCTAAACAATATGACTCATACTTTAGTCTAATGGTGAAAAATTTATTTAAAATTAAAAGTGCTGTTTTTTTTGATTGTTCCACTAAAATAGCACAACACAGCCTTCACTTACTTTGGTTTTTCCATGAACAACAAAAGAAATATTTATAAAGATGCTGAGCACCCTTTTGCCCAGTTTGTTCGCATTATTGGCAAAGGGAAAAACGGGGCACGCTCACTCAGTTATGAAGAAGCTTACCAAGCCTTTGATATGATCTTGAAAAATCAAGTGTTAGATGTACAGCTCGGTGCATTCCTAATGCTACTTCGGGTTAAGGAAGAGTCTGTAGATGAACTGGCAGGCTTTGTTCAGGCCACACGAGATCAACTGCCGTTCACGCCTTTAGAGGTCGATTTAGACTGGTCTTCTTATGCAGGCAAGCGTAAACACTATCCATGGTTTCTCTTAGCGGCACTGACTTTAGCCAAAGCAGGTTATAAGGTCGTGATGCACGGTGCATCAGGTCATACCATTAACCGTATTTATACTGAACAGGTATTAGAGTATCTCGATTTTAATATTTGCCAAACTCAAGCAGATGTGGAACAGGAATTAGCGTCGCGTAATTTTGCATATTTACCGCTGCACGCCATCTCCCCGATTTTAAGTGACTTAATTTCCCTACGAAATGTTATGGGCCTTCGCTCACCCATTCATACCCTTGCGCGCCTGATCAATCCTTTTAATGCCAAAGCAACCCTGCAAGCTATTTTCCACCCGGCCTATCGTGGTTCGCATCAGCAAGCGGCATTTAAACTGGGCTATCAAAATAGTGCGGTCATTAAAGGTGAAGGCGGTGAATTTGAACGTAACCCAGATGCCAAAACACTGATCTGCGGCATTAAAAATGGTGAACTCTACGAACATGAGCTACCTAAACTTACCGACAATCGAAGCCCAATTGAAGAAGAGTTAGATTTGGCTGAGTTTAAAGCAGTTTGGCTGGATGAAAAACAGCATGAATATGGTGAAATGGCAGTGACTGAAACCATTGGCATTGCGTTATATACCATGGGGGTCTGCGATACATATAACGATGCCATGCAACAGGCTAAGCAGCTTTGGCGCACTCGTTTCTAAGCATAAGGGACAAGCAAAAGCGTGAGCGTTATTCGTCACGCTTTTCGATCCAGTAAAAGTCAGCCCAGTAAGGATAATGCTTTCCTGAAGAATGAATATTTCTGAGTATCAACTGATCACCAATATGGATATCAATTTTTTTAGATTGATAAGGGCCAGATAAATAAACATCTTTTTTTTGTCCAATGAGGCTTGAACAATAGAGCTGATGGCTTTTTATCTTTTTCGATGCTTCACCTGCATGGGCGTTATGGATCTTTATTCCAATCAACAACATCGGATAACCATCATTTTTCATTGATGTGTATTGTGTAACTGGATTTTGAAAATTTTGACTCGGTAAAACAGAAACATCTAATAAACATTCAATTTTTCTTGCATCACTTGCTGTCTCAGCAAATACATTGCTCGAAATTGCAGTAATGAAGAATAAACTGAGTCGAGTGAGCTTTATTATTTTTATAAGCATAATGATTGAAACAGTTTTACAGGTTATTTTCTTTTTAGATTCAGTTGTTGAATCACCCAGCATCTGTTGCTGAGCGACTCAACGTATTTTTAATCAATTAAATAAAGCGAATAGGTTTAAATTCTGGTTCAGGCACATGAGAATCACACTCCTCACCTTCTTCTTTATGCCCTTTATCGATATAACCCGTACGTTCTTTTTCAGGCGTATTCTGATGCTCCCAAGCAATAACAGCTTGCATACAAGTTTGACGTTGTTCAGCAGTCAACGCAATGCCATTTGGCCATTTACCAATTTCTACAGCTGTTTTTAAACGCTCAACAATATCGGCATCTAAAATAGAAAGCATCTGTTCAATATTCATGATTTAATCCTGTTGAAAAGAGTCAAAATCTTGGTTCCAACCGAGTTTAGTACGGCATGACATATAAAAATCATAACCCGGTGGATGTAATAAATTCAGTTTAAAGGGGTGCTTACGAATATGTAAGCTGTCACCCACATTGAGCGAAACACTGTGTTGACCATCGGCACTGACCATCGGCAAGACACGGTTTTCACGAATCAGAAGCTTAATTTCACTGTGTCCACCCACCACAATTGGGCGTGAAGACAAGGTATGCGGATGCATCGGTACCAAAGCAATCGCATCCATCCCTGGATGCACGATTGGGCCACCACCTGACAACGAATAGGCTGTTGAACCCGTAGGCGTCGATACAATCAAACCATCACTGTGTTGACGGTAGACATATTGACCATCGATATTGAGTTCGAAGTCAATCATATGCACCGACTTACCCGAGTGTAATACCACATCGTTTAGCGCAATCGCATCATAAATCGTCTCGCCCTTTGAGCGAATTTCCATTTCCAATAAGAAACGACGATCTAACTGAAACTCACCTTTTAAGACTTGATCGAGCTTAAAAATCACTTCAGTCGGCTTGATGTCGGTTAAAAACCCCAAACGTCCTCGGTTTACACCCATTACAGGGGTATTAAATTTGACCAAGGCACGCGCGGCATGCAGAAGTGAGCCATCCCCACCCACCACAATCACCAAATCGACCACTTCACCCAGAAGCGCACGACTCACCGTTTGTGTATTTTTATAAGGAACCAGTTCAGCGGTTTGCGCATCAAAAACGGGATGTAACCCTAAGCTGAGTAGATGATCATGAATAAGACATAAGGTTTCGACAACTGAAGACTTATCTGGACGTCCAATTAAGCCTATGTTTCGAAATGTTTTATGTGAAATTTGCACCTGCAACATCGCTCCGCTACGATTCCCGCCTATCATAACATTATTTATTTAAATTGATTCAAAAACTAAAGTGACTGCTGCTACACGCGGAATTGTCTCTATATTTCAGTTTGTTCACAGTTTAATTATTGCAAATTAGCGAAAAGCTTCGCATGATTAGCACAATTTCTCAGGATCTTATTCGTATTTATGAAGTCAGAACGTGGCATAGGTTTAATTGCACTGATCTTCTGCATCTTAGTCATTGCAGCATTCTTGGTGTTTAGTATTTATTTAATAAGACTCGACTCCGTTGTACGTGACAAGTTTGAAGGCAAGCGCTGGGACATTCCTGCGAAGGTATTCGCACGCCCACTCGAAGTGTATACCAATGCCCCTGTCAATCAGGCTGACTTCACTCAAGAGTTAAAACTTTTGGGCTATAAGTCCTCGGAAAACTATACCAAATCAGGGAACTTTGTCAGTTCTGGCAATGAGCTATATGTACATACCCGTGGCTTTGACTTCGGTGATAGTGTGGAGCCTGAACAAGTGCTTAAAGTCACCTTTGCCAATGAGCAAGTGGCTGAAGTCAGTGCAACTAAACCCTCTTCTACAGGGATTGCACGTTTAGAGCCGATGCTGATTGGCGGGATTTATCCGCAGCATAATGAAGACCGTGTCCTGATTAAACTCGACAAAGTCCCTAAGCCTTTAATTGAGGCTTTAATTGCAACAGAAGATCGTAATTTCTATAGTCACCACGGCGTTTCGATTCGTGGTACGGCACGTGCGATTGTGAGTAATGTCACGGGTGGAAAACGTCAAGGTGGTTCAACACTGACCCAACAGTTGGTGAAAAACTTCTACCTCACCCCTGAAAAAACCATTAAGCGTAAAGTCAATGAAGCATTTATGGCTTTATTGGTCGAGTTTCACTATGACAAAGATGAAATTTTAGAAGCCTATCTCAATGAAGTGAACCTCGGTCAAAATGGCAACTATTCTATTAATGGTTATGGTTTGGCTTCGCAGTTTTACTTCGGGATGCCTTTGCGTGAGCTAAATATTGCGCAACAAGCTTATTTGGTGGGTCTAGTACAAGGTCCAACCTTATATAACCCTTGGCGTAACCCAGAAGCTGCGAAAAAACGCCGTAATATTGTTTTAAACAACATGTTGGTCATGGGCTATCTGACCCAAGAACAATATGAAACTGAAACAGCTCGCCCTTTAAATGTGATTGCCAAACCGACTCTCGGCCCTTCACGTTTCCCAGATTTCTTAGACATTGTACGCCGTCAGTTACGTACCGAATACCAAGAAGGTGATTTGACTAACCAAGGTCTACGCATCTTTACAACGCTCGATCCAATTGCCCAAACCAAAATTCAAGACGCGTTTAAATCGACTGTTGGTCGCTTAAGCCGTGGCTCAAACCGTCTAAAAGAGCTGCAAGGTGCGGTATTGGTTGCTCATCCTGAAAATGGTGAATTGGTCGCAGCTGTTGGTTCAACCCAAGACTTTACTGGTTTTAACCGTGCACTCGATGCCAAACGTCAAGTCGGCTCACTGCTTAAACCTGTGATTTACCTCAGTGCAATTCAGTCGGGACGTTACAACTGGGCCAGCCCAATTGAAGACAGTAGCATTAGTATTCAAGCCAATGGTAAAGCTTGGACACCTAAGAACTATAGCGGTGGCGAACACGGCGTTGTACCAATGGTACAGGCACTGTCTAATTCATATAACTTATCAGCTGTTCGCCTTGGTCAAGAGTTTGGTTTATCGACGTTTAGTAACCACCTAAAACGTTTTGGTGTGACCAGTAATATTCCAACCTATCCATCCATTTTCTTGGGTGCGGTAGACATGTCTCCGATGGAAATGCTCAGCATTTATGGCAACTTTGCCACAGGCGGTTTTAAGTATCCGACTAAATCCATTCGTACTGTTGTCGATCAAAACGGTCGCTTGCTAACCCGTTATGGTTTAAATGTCCAACAAACCATTGACCCTGCTTCTGCCTATGTCCTGAACTATGGTCTACAACAAGTGATGACCTCAGGTACAGGTCGTTCAGCTTATAACACTCTACCGAACTCGCTTCAGCTTGCAGGCAAATCTGGAACCACCAATGACACCCGTGACTCATGGTTTGCAGGTTACTCGGGCAATTATGTTTCTGTGGTTTGGCTAGGTTTAGATGACAACAAACAAACTGGCTTAACAGGTTCTTCAGGTGCGTTGCCAGTGTGGACCAATGTAATGAGCCAGTTGCGTCAAAAACCAGTCAACTTACGCCAACCGGATGATGTGCAATGGCATTGGATTGATCGTGGCACGGGTTATCTTGCTGCTCAAGGTTGTGAGGGCGCAATGTATATTCCTCTCTTGCGAAACACCGTACCACGCAAAGCAACCGCGTGCGGCTTACCGCATTATCAAGTTGAACCCACTTACAATCCTGAAACAGATGGTTACCAAGCTACACCTGAACAAGGCGACAGCATAGACAACTATATTCGTGAAAGTGAATCGAACATGCAGCGTAACTTAGAAGATGAGACGCAAGTCATTTCGAGTGGTAGCTATCAACCTGAATAAATAGGACGGATTTAAATTTTGATGTGGTTTAAACGTTTAACTATCTTAGCAACCATCGTGACTGTGGCAGGCTGTCAAAGTCTGCCACAGCCAGCTGAAAAAAAGATACCTGAAAAGCCGACACAGGCGGATAAAGAGCAGAAAACACCCTCAGGGGTCACAATTCATCCTTATGACCGCGAAGAAATTCAACGACAGAAGATTGTGATTCCTGAACAGAAAAGCAAACAACAGTTTGATGATGGGCGACAGCTTCCTGCTTTTAAAAATCTGATGCAAAAAACACAAACGGCCTATCGCCAAGGCCAGTGGAGTCAAGCACAAAGCTACGCCATGCAAGCACAGCGTTTAGCGCCACAGTCGAGTGAGACCTTTTTGTATTTGGCTTTAATTGCCAATCAACAAAAACAACCTGCAAATGCGGAATCGCTTGCACGTCGCGGCTTGAGTTATGCCCAAAGCAATGCCATGAAAAAGCAGCTTTGGAGCGTTATCTTAAAAGCAGGTCAAATGCAGAAGAATCAGAAAACCATTCAACAAGCCCAAACAGCAATCAAAAGTCTGTCTTAAAAGCACGCTCCGTTAGATGGAGCGCTGCCCTGCTATACCATAAGCGCCATAACTTTGCGCTTTGGCTAAATCGGCTAACTGTAAGCCGCCTAGAGCAAAAATTGGGATATGAATCTCTTCTGCAATCAAACTCAATTGCTCCCAACCCAAAGTTTCACTATTTGGGTGGCTGAGTGTATCAAGTACGGGACTGAGTAAAAGAGCATCACAGCCAATTTCTTGTGCATGTTCAGCACTGCTACGGTCATGACAGGCCGCAATATAACGCTGCCCAACATTCAGCTCCCCTTTACTCAATTGCATCAGTTGAGATTGTTTCAGGTGTATGGCCGCAACTGCCTGCTGTTGTAGTGGATTTAAACCTTTCCATAGTTCTATATTGACAATCACCCGTGCCAATTGTTCTACACTCAGTTCTGCAATTTTTAAAATATGGTCAGGACTGGCAGGCACTCGCCAATACAGCACTTGTTGTTCAGGCAAATCCTTCAACACATCGATTTGATCTGAAATTTTAATCACGGGTGCAGCATAAAGTCGCTTCAAAATGGCCTGATTGGCTTTTGGAAAGTTAAGATCTTGTAATTCGGCACGCTTGAACCACGCCCATGGTGAGTGAATGTCTGCCAATAGATGATTTGATACTACGGCATGAAATAAATGCAAATTGACAATCACATCGTCATATTCAAACTGAATACAGTCAAAAGCATGCCAATCTTGTATATCAATTCCAACCTCTTCTAACACTTCACGGCGACAAGCTTGCTCAGGCGTTTCACCTGCTTCCACCTTCCCTCCAGGAAATTCGTGCTTATTGCCCTGATGCTGTTCCGCCTGACGCCAGCCCACCAACACTTTGCCTTGATGTAAAAGGATGGCTATAGCAACTTGAACCAAAGGTTTTGACATAATCAGATTCCATTTCAGATGTGTAGTGTATTGAGTGATTGCATGTAACGATATTGAAGTTTTTTATATTTTCAGCGAGAAAATGTTGACAGCCTCATTCGATAATGATTATCATTTAAATCGTTCAACATATACCACGGAGTCGCCAGAATGAACGCACCATTTAGCTTATTTACTCGTAACGAAACAGCCCATTCACTACCAATGCTACACTCAAACAACTTATTTGCCCTAGGCCGTGAAATTCGCATTATGCATGCTGGAGAAGAGTATCGTCTACGACTCACTCGCAATAATCGACTCATTCTTACCAAATAAGAACTATAAAAACCCAATAACAATAATCGTGGAAACAAGCAGTATGTCAGCGCGTACTGCTTTTTAATGTCTTTAAGTTTGATCATTTATGCTGTTTTTATCACAGATCACAATCTGCACATCTAAGCCTCAACCCGATTTAACAGCAGCTCCACTTTTAAACCACCTAAGTCAGATGGACTAAATAACAGCTGCCCTGCATGTAAATCGACAATTTTCTGACAAATCGATAAGCCCAAGCCTGAACCTTGTGTTTTTGTACCTAAAGCCCGATAGAAGCGTTCACCCAAGCGCTGGATAACTGCAGAATCGACCCCATGTCCACTATTTTCAATACTCAGTCTGAGCTGCTGTTTTTCAATCGTGAGCTTAACAAAGACTTGTGCCTGCTCGGAGCTATAGCGAATGGCATTGTCGAGTAAATTGCGAAGTGCGCTAAATAATAGCTGCTCATTCGCCAAGACACAGGCTTGCTCTGCAAGCACCACGTTAATTTTAATCTGTTTTGAGTCCGCAAACGGCTGTAAAGCTTTAATCACGTCATGCATTAGCAGACTGAAGTCAAACTTAGTCTTCGCCAAGCTTTCCTTTTGCTCAGGGTCAAGACGTGCCAGCAACAACAGATTATCCAACACCTGCACCCCACGACTAACATCTTGTTGGATCGGTTTGAACTCACTTTCAAGTTCAGGAAACTTGCGCTTGAGCACCTGAAGTCGCATTTGTATCGCAGACAATGGAGAACGTAGCTCATGTGAAGCATCCGCGGTAAAGCGCTGCTCTGCCACTAAAGCTTGGTCTAAACGCGCCAATAAGGCATTCAGCTGAGACAACATCGGTTGCAACTCAATCAGCTCAGGTTCTGGCATAGAAATAGGTGCTAAATCATTGACTGATTTATTTGAAATCTGCTCTGAAACTTGGTGTATAACCCGAAATTTACGTCGAATAGCAAAATGCATCAACAACCACTGTACACACCAGACTAAAAACAACACACCGCTGAAAACTAGGATGCTTTGCCAAAATGCATTGAAACGTTCGGACATCGACTGGGTCACTTGAACCTGTAAACCGTGATTATCCTGTGCAGTATAAATACGCCACAGTTTCTGCTCTGACCAATAAAAACCATAAGGTTCATCGGAAACCAAACTCAAATGATCCACAGTTATTTTTTCAGGTACATCTTCGGATGCAGTCAAAAGTTGCTGCGCATTATCGAGTCGATAGCGAATATCAAACTCATCACTAAGCTCTGCCAAGGCTTGACCATTGCTGACCGTTAAATCATCTGCCAGCAACATATCGGCCATTTCATCCATGATTTCATCTTGCATAGTCATGGTCTGATAAACCGACACCCCAATAAACATCAGCAATGCCAAAAGCCCCGCCAGTATCGAACTGAGGAGCGAACTTTTAACAAGCTGACGCTGCAGTGAAATTGGCTGAGCCATTATGTGTCCTGATTCATTCTGTAGCCCAAACCACGAATGGTTTTAATACAATGACTACCGAGTTTTTTTCGCAATTGATAAATAAAAACCTCAATCGCATTGCTTTCGATTTCATCGCCCCATGCATAAAGACTTTCCTCAAGTTGTTCCCGCGTAACGACATATTCTGGCTTGAGCATCAATTTATGCAAAATTTGAAACTCTTTGGCGGTTAAATTAACAGCTTGACCATTTTGAGTCACACTTTTGGACTGTGGGTCGAGTTGGATATTGGCATAGCTCAATACCTGCGAGCTACTATGCTGTTGCTGTCGAAGTTGTAAACGAATTCGAGCGGATAATTCCTCTAGACTAAAAGGTTTGACCAAATAATCATTGGCGCCCAAGTCTAGCCCTTCGACTCTATCTCGAATACTGTCACGCGCTGTGAGAAAAATCACAGGAGTCGAGAGGTTCTTGCCACGGACTTTCAGCAAAATGTCATCGCCTGTGGCATGCGGCAAACCACGATCTAAAAGCACACAGTCATAGTGATGCTGTTCAATGGCTAAAATGGCATGGTCACCCCGTTCCACCCAATCGACACTGTAGCCATCCATTTCAAGCCAAGTTTTAATACTCTCAGCTTGAGAGGCATCATCTTCTGCCAATAATATCCGCACTGCTTAACCTGCCTTATTACGATTGTTTAGATCATGCCGTGAAATGGCTCAAAATACAAAAACCACAGGGCTAAGATCCAATCGAAGCCCTGTGGGTTTTTAAGAAAGTCCAATCAAAATTGAATTGAGCTTGGGCAAGTGTGTTTAGAATTTCACTTGATCTACGTCAATTTCAACGCGTTTTGCTGGTTTGTAGTCAATATCTACTTCACCGATAATGGTTACAGGTGTTTTAGCCGAAATTGCTTTGCCACCCCATAATTCATCATCAATGTCGACAGTAATTGAACCGGTTTGATCACGGAATTCATACTTCTCATCCCCAATGGCTTTGACCACATAACCTTTTAACTGGACGTGACTGTCATCTTTTAATGTTAACGCATGCTTAACTGTAGTTGGTGTTGAAGCAGCAACTGCCGCTTGGTTCACTGCCGTATTTGCTACAGCGACAGTGGTTGAGCCAATAACACCAGCAACCAATAACGCTTTCATTATCATATTCATATCCAGTACCTCTATTTAATTGTTCACCTATTCGATGAAGTCATTAAACCAAAGCTAGATGAGCTGAATCTTAAGAAAACTTCAAGTAATGTATTAAACGCTTAGTTGAGTGGGACGACACGTAACACTTCTTCTAGCGTGGTGACGCCTTCTAAAACTTTACGCGCACCCGCAATTCTTAAAGGCTCAATGCCTTCTTTTTTGGCTTGTTGACGCAGTGCAGTCAAGTCACCATTGGCGCCAATCAGTTGCTTCGCCTCTAAACTCACAGGCATAAACTCATAGATGCCGACTCGTCCTTTGTAGCCCGTTTGACGACACTCTTCACATCCGACTGCGGTAAAGACTTTTTCAGGCATTTCCATGATGTAATCAAAAGTCAGATGCTCCCATTCTTGGCTGTTGATTTGCTTTTCAACTTTACAATGTGGACATAAGCGACGTACGAGACGCTGTGCCAATACCCCTAAAATGGTTGCCGCGATTAAGAACGGTTGTACGCCTAAATCATGCAAACGCGTTAGACTGGAAGGTGCATCATTGGTGTGCAGAGTTGACAGCACTAAATGCCCTGTAAGTGCGGCCTGAATCGCCATATTGGCCGTATCATGATCACGAATCTCTCCCACCATAATAATGTCAGGGTCTTGACGCATCAGTGCGCGAACACCATCAGCAAACCCAAGATCAATGCCTGTATTCACCTGCATTTGGTTAAAACTCGGCTCTAACATCTCAATTGGGTCTTCAATGGTACAGACGTTCACCTGTTCGGTAGCTAATTGTTTCAAAGAAGAATAAAGCGTGGTGGTTTTGCCTGAACCCGTTGGCCCTGTCACTAAAATAATGCCGTGACTATGCGAAGTCAGCGCTTGCCAATCACTGAGCAAATGCCCTTCAAAACCCAACTGCTGAAAGCTACGCACTAAAACTTCAGGGTCAAAAATACGCATCACCAACTTTTCACCAAAAGCAGTCGGTAAAGTCGAAAGACGCAGTTCTGTTTCTTGCCCTTTCGGTGTCCGTGTTTTTAAACGTCCATCTTGTGGTTTACGTTTCTCTGCCACGTTCATTCGACCTAAAATTTTAATCCGCGAAATCACTGCGGTTAAAGTATTGGCAGGCATGTTATAAATCGTATGCAGCACTCCATCAATACGGAAACGCACTTTGCCGTTGTCTTTACGTGGTTCTAAGTGAATATCACTGGCACCTTGCTCAAAAGCAAACTGTAAAACCCAGTCGACTAATTTAACAATGTGTTGGTCATTGGCATCAGGGTTTTGACTATCCCCCAACTGTAAAAGTGCTTCAACGCCTTTATTATCACGGTCATAACTCCCAGACTTCTGAGAGTTACTGACAGCACGGCTCACCTGATAATACTCGACCATATAGCGCTGTAATTGTTCAGGGCTGAGTAATACACGCTGGATTTTTTTCGGCGCAACATTGTGCTCCAGATTTGCGATCCAATCTTTCATATACGGCTGATCTGTTGCAATCAACACTTGATTGGCCTGAACTTCAACAGCCAAGATTTTATTGCGAAAAGCGAATTCTTGAGACATCACCGAAGTCAAAGCTTGCACATCGGCTTTGAGTGGATCAATCACATAAAACGGTAATTGGGTCTTTTCGGCTAACCACTGACAAAGCCGATTTAATGTCAGTCTAGACTGTGGATGCGACTGATCTACCAGATTAAAATGAGCAATCCACTGTAATGGATGCCACTTCAATTGATCGCGTTGACGGTGCGAGGTTTGTACTAGATTTTTTTCTTTTTCAGTAATTCGCCCATCTTTAAATAGTTGATCTAAGCACCAAGTGGTATCAATTTCAAAATTAAAATTCATTGTTATACGTCCCCAAACATAACTCCACTATAGCAAGATTTTCTGTATTCATTCGCACAAAGCATAAGCAAATCCTACAAATATCGAGGAGTAGCCAAGCTCATCAATATAATCACGAATTTACTCACAAATCTTGCTCTTTTAACTTGAATCCACCTTCAGTATTAGCCTATATTTTAGACAGATCATTAGCTCTTGTGAGGTAGGCTTGGACTTCAGCGCAATTTCCATCAACAGTTTAGCGTTATCTGAGGTCCTCATCACCTTGGCTTCGGCATTGGGCTGTGGCCTGTTGATTGGTCTAGAACGTGAAAGAAGCAAGCAACGTGAAAACCAACAGAGCTTTGCAGGACTACGCTCCTTTGCCATTTGTGCACTCCTCGGTGCTATTTGTTTTTTATTTGGTGTCAGTATTGGCATAGTCGGTGCGTTGATCATCGGCGGCATCGTTATATTCTCAATGAAAAACCAAACAGAAGATTTGGGTTCAACCACTGAACTTGCCTTTGTCATGACTTATTTTATCGGGGCGATGTGCTTATGGAATACACCTCTAGCAGCAGGTTTAGCCGTGCTCCTGACCATTATTTTAATGACCAAACATCCGATGCACAGCATTGCGGGGAAATGGATTACAGAAGCTGAGTTTAAAGACGGTATCTTTCTCCTAGCGCTGATTCTAATTGCCTTGCCCTTAACGCCGAATACGCCTTTATGGGGTGCTGTGCTGAACCCCTATATTATTTTAAAATTAGTCACGCTCATCCTTACTGTTCAAGCGCTTGCACATATCGCCAAACGACTGCTGAGCACTAAAAATGCCATGATTTTATCGGCAATCGCCTCAGGTTTTGTATCGAGTACAGCGACAGTTGCCAGCTTAGGTATGGAAGTACGTGCAGGTCGAGCACTCGCCAAACCCAATGCAGGTGCAGCACTCATGTCCTGTATTGCGACTTTATTGCAACTGCTGATTATCGTCGCAGGTGTGAGTATACTTTGGCTCAAGACCATACTGCTGCCGACGCTTGTGGCAAGTGTCCTTTTAGGGATCTGTGCTTATGCGTTGGTACGATCTGCCTCTGCACAAGAACAACATCAACCCACTGATTCACGCATGTTTAGCTTAAAAGAGGCTGGCATTATTGCCCTGACTTTGACGTTCATCCAAGCGGGTGTGTATGGACTTAACCTTTGGCTGGGAGATGCAGGTTTAATCGCTGGGACTTTACTGGCTTCTTTGTTTGAGATTCATGCAGCGATGGCAACAGTGGTCATGCAAGGGGCACCGACAGACACGGCAGCAATGTCTGCATTTATCTTAGGTTTAGCTGCACACGCTGTTGCCAAATCCGTTAATGCCGCCTTAACAGGTGGTAAGCAATACTTTATTACTTTTGCCCCGATTCAGATTTTGCATATGGTGGTTTTGATTGGGCTACTTTGGTGGACGATTTATTAATTCGATTTAAATAATTAATTTTTTATTTTCATCATATTAATCTATAATCAGCCCGCTTCATTTTTAAACAATAACTTTATTAGACTTCCTTCATAAATCATTTTTCAATCAATTTAATTGTTTATCTTTCACCCAATCTAAATTGTATATGCCAGCAAGTAAATTAAACCGCAGGTTTAATCTTTTACGACGATTTCTATATACACAAGATAAAATCTTAAAACATTTCATCCTTCCAAATACATGCTCTACTTGAATTCGTCTACGACCAATCTCTCTATTTAACTTTTTTAATTCAGAATCTAATTTTTCAGTTTTCTTTGCTTTAGATGGCATGAGGCATCCAAAACCCAATTTTTTTATCCCTAAATACCCCTTATCAACGATAAAAAAGGGCTTAAATTTTAATTTCCTCATACTTTTTTTAAATATTTTAAAATCATGCATGCTTCCATGACTTCCACATACACTCAGTATTTCACCTGTTGTATAGTGCATAGATAGCTGAAATTTAAAGGTATGTCGCTTTTTTTTACCGCTATACCATTTCTTCTGTTTTTTTTGGACGTTGAACTAATATTTCAGTTGCATCAATCACAACAACTTCCCAATCCACTTCATCTCGATTAGGAAGTTGTTTTGACAAGTTAAATTTTCCAGAACGGATTAAGGTATCTTCAATAACACGTGTGATACGAATTGCACTCGTTTCAGATACAC
>OFQU01000031.1_pt1 | contig 25866 bp, 25 predicted proteins | sample 1542981 | NCBI WGS metagenome assembly OFQU01 (sample SAMN07774233, study PRJEB24372) | wastewater metagenome | isolation source: Exp Tend CN 90WW | collected 2016-02
AATTAATGCAAGCATAATCAGTGTAAAACATTTTGCATGTGACTTGTTCCACTTTAGATATTTGTTTAAGATGAGATATAACTCATTGAAATGTGTCATCATATTCGTCTTCAGAAAACAAGTATTATGCCATTATTTCAATGAGTTATCTTTTTTTGTCGTGTACAAAGATTAATTTTTTAAAAGCTGCTTGTAGTGAGAAACAACCCAAACATATTTGGGTTGTTTCTTTTTTATTTAAGGTTTTAATCCAACAGCTTTGGCACGTGCAGCATGCAGTTTTTTATAACTGTCAATTAAGCGTAAGTGGCGGTCTAAGCCTTCAAGCTGCATACTGGTCTCGGTTAAACCATAGAAACGAACACGCCCTTCAACTGTGCCTATTACCGCATCCATACGTTCATCACCGAACATACGGCGGAAGTTGGTTTCATATTCTTCCAGTTCCATGTCGTCATCCAACATCACTTCGAGCACGACATTCATGCACTGGTAGAACAGACCACGTTCAACGGTATTGGTGTTGTATTGTAAGAATGCTTCAACCAAATCTTTCGCTTCCTCGAACTGCTCTAATGCAAGATAGATGAGTAGTTTGAGTTCAAGCAGAGTCAATTGACCCCATTCGGTATTGTCATCAAACTCAATCCCGATCAAAGTCTTGATTTCAGTATAGTCGTCTAGTTCACATTCTTCTAAACGTTCAACCAGAGCTTCAAGCTGTTCGTCGCCTAAACGGTGTAAGTTGAGGATGTCTTCACGGTAAAGCAGCGCTTTGTTGGTGTTATCCCAAACCAAGTCTTCAACCAAGTAAATTTCTGAGTAACCCGGTACCAAGATACGGCACGCCGTTGCGCCTAAATGTTGGTAAATGGCCATATAGACTTCTTTGCCCATATTTTCCAAAATACCGAACAGTGCATCAGCCTCATCAGCATTTGAGTTTTGGCCTTGATTGGTAAAGTCCCACTCGACAAAGTCATAGTCCGATTTGGCACTAAAGAAGCGCCATGACACCACACCACTTGAGTCAATGAAGTGCTCAACAAAGTTATTGGGTTCAGTGACCGCATTTGAGCTAAATGTTGGGCGAGGTAAGTCGTTCAGACCTTCAAAGCTACGACCTTGTAGTAGCTCGGTTAAGCTACGCTCAAGCGCAACTTCAAAGCTTGGGTGTGCACCGAAAGAGGCGAATACACCACCTGTACGTGGGTTCATTAACGTCACACACATTACAGGGTATTGACCGCCTAGAGAGGCATCTTTCACCAGTACAGGGAAACCTTGCTCTTCTAAACCTTGGATGCCCGCTAGAATACTTGGATATTTCGCTAAAACTTCTTGTGGCACATCTGGCAGGGTCAGTTCACCTTCCAAAATTTCACGTTTTACTGCACGCTCAAAAATTTCAGACAAGCACTGTACTTGTGCCTCAGCTAAGGTGTTTCCTGCACTCATCCCGTTACTAAGGTACAAGTTTTCAATTAAGTTCGATGGGAAGTAAACCACCTCAGCATCAGACTGGCGAACAAAAGGTAAAGCGCAAATACCGCGCTCAGTTTTCCCTGAGTTGGTGTCGTATAAATGCGTACCTAATAGTTCTTCTTCAGGGTCATAAATTTCAAGGGTGTACTCATCCAGTACACCTTCAGGCATTTCACCATTTGGACCTGGCATGAACCATTTTTCATCTGGATAATGCACAAACTCGGCATTGGCAATGTCTTCACCCCAGAACTGGTCGTTATAGAAGAAGTTACAGTTCAGACGTTCAATGAACTCACCCAGCGCAGAAGCTAAAGCACTTTCTTTGCTTGACCCTTTACCGTTGGTAAAACACATTGGCGATTGAGCATCACGAATATGTAAAGACCATACATTCGGCACAATGTTACGCCAAGAGGCAATCTCAATTTTCATGCCTAGACCAGCCAAAATACCTGACATATTGGCAATAGTTTCTTCTAATGGCAGGTCTTTACCTGCAATAATGGTGCTGGTTTCAGAAGCAAGGCTTGGAATAAGTAGGGCTTGAGCATCAGCATCAATGCTTTCGACTTCTTCAATAATAAACTCAGGGCCTGTTTGAATCACTTTTTTAACCGTACAACGGTCGATAGAGCGCAAAATACCTTGGCGATCTTTTTCTGAAATGTCTGCTGGGAGCTCAACTTGAATTTTGAAGATTTGTTTATAACGGTTTTCAGGGTCAACAATGTTGTTTTGTGACAAGCGAATGTTGTCGGTTGGAATGTCACGAGCTAAACAATACACTTTGACAAAATAAGCTGCACAAAGCGCAGAAGATGCTAAAAAGTAGTCAAATGGACCGGGTGCAGAGCCATCACCTTTGTAGCGAATCGGTTGATCGGCAATGACTGTAAAATCATCGAACTTCGCTTCTTGGCGAAGATTATCGAGATAATTAACCTTGATTTCCATGCTGGCACCTAAATTTTCTTATATGTCAGCATGGACATATAAGAGATAAAATATTGAAAAATAAGCCGAATCACGGATGAAAACTGGACTTAAAAAAGTGTGGCTAGAGCGAAAAAGAACAAACAAGCAGTGGTTTGAAGCCATCTCTAGCAAGGATGCGGGATATTATAGTGTGATTTTCACAAGATGCTAATCTTTGTCTGCAAGTTCAGGGTATTTATCTCGACGGACAAAGACATAAGCAAAGTGAAGACTGCTATTAAACCATTACGGACGAGCATTTTAAGTTGGGTTTTGATTATTTCTATATTGGCTTGGGCTCATTTGATACTGTCGTTTAAAGCTTTGGCTAAAAGCCGTTTCTGAGTTGTATCCGACCCTATGTGCTATTTGCTGAATGCTACCTTGTCCATTACGCAGGTATTGGGCGGCTAAACGCAGACGGTGTTGTTGCAAATAAGCCAAAGGGCTAGTGCCTAAAATTTGGCTAAACAATGTGGCAAATTTAGAACGTGACATACAACACTGTTCTGCAAGGGACTCAACGGTCCAAGGCTGTGCGGGTTCCGCATGAATTTTTGCAAGTGCATTAGAGAGTTCAGGATGAGACAAAGCACTCAGCCAATTGTTCGAGTCTTGCAGCGCATCAATATAATCACGCACACATTCAATTAATAAAATACTCACCAAATGATCCAAAATTTTGTCACGACCCGGGCGTATGCGTTGGACTTCTAGAGCGAGAAACTGCAGCCCAATTTGCAACCATTCAGGAACCGTGCTGAGATCTTTGTGTTGAAGGTGAATAAACGCGGGTAAGGCCTGTACCAACGGACGCGCCATAATGGGGTCCATATGTGCATGTAAGGCCAAGATCACGGTTTTTTGTTGTGTCGCATTACTCCCAAAAGTGACTTCTTTGTGTTGATTTTGGGAAAATAAGTCAGAAATATCGAATACTTCCAATAGTTGGTCGGTGGTTGATGAGCGACACTCATGACTTGGCCCTGAAGGCAGTAAGATCAAGTCGCCCACTTCAGCAACAATAATTTGTTTAGCATCTAAACAAATAGTGAGTTGTCCTTGAAGTACCGCATAGGCCATCATGGTTGATTGTTCGGTATAGCGAAAAGCCCACTCACCATACGGTTTAAGGTAGAGGTATTCAGATTGGTTGAGGTGTATATCTTCAAAAATTTTACTTAAAGCATCCATACTTTACGGTTTCTAGTCTTTATTTCTTGGGCTTAATATTTGATTTAGGGTCAATTTAAGTCATTTCAGGCCAAGGACGATTACGCTGTTTTCTTGGACGTTAGCAACTGTTCTTTATGTCCCATTTCTAGAAATATAAAGGCATAACAAGAAAATTGGAAGAATGGTAATGAATGCATCAGTGAAAATGACGAATGCTAGCGTGGTCGTCAAAAATGCAGCAGGGATCGATAAAAAGCGTTTTGGTTGGTTATTGAGTCCTGGGCTTCCTGTGATTGGCATGGGCATTTTAGCGGGCTATCATTTTGGTCCGAAACCCACTAAGAAAATCTTCGCTTTGGGTGGGCCGCTGTTACTGCATGTCATTATTCCTGCGGTAGATGGTCTGGTCGGTGCAGATGAAAATAATCCTTCGGATGATGAAATTAAGGTCTTGGTAAATGACCCGTACTATGACCGTATTGTGAAATTGTTCATTCCGCTACAAATGGCAGCCAATTTGTTTGCAGGTTATGTGGTGACTCGCCAAAATGTATCGATGCTCGACCAAATATTATTGGGTGTTTCCATGGGGGCAATTAATGGAGTAGCAGTGAATACAGCACATGAGCTGTGTCACCGTCCTAAAAAATCAGATCATTATTGGTCGCATATGACTTTAGCGCCGTTGGTCTACAACCATTTCCGCATTGAGCACCCTTATGGGCATCATAAACGTGCTGCGACGCCAGAAGATCCTGCTTCATCGAAAATGGGCGAGACTTTTTATGAGTTTTGGCCGCGTACCGTTTTCGGTGGGTTGAAGTCGGCTGTTGAAATTGAACATAAACGCCTAAAACGAAAAGGTCTGTCTTTCTTCTCCAAAGAAAATGAACTGTTTCATGGATGGGCGATGAGTGCTGGTTTTCATGCAACCATGTTGAAGTTGTTTGGTAAAAAAGTGACGCCATATCTGGTGACACAAGCATTTTATGGCGTGAGTCTGTTTGAAATTATTAATTATATTGAACACTATGGTTTAAAGCGTAGCCAAAAAGAAGATGGCAGCTATTCGCGAACCATGCCAGAACACAGCTGGAATAATAACAACATTGTGACTAACTTATTTTTATACCAGTTACAACGCCATTCAGATCATCATGCCTATCCAACCCGCCCATTTCAGGCCTTAAGACATTTTGATGAAGCCCCTGAGCTACCGAGTGGTTATGCCACCATGTTAATTCCAGCGTTAATTCCAAAGCTATGGTTTAAAATGATGGATCAACGAGTGTTAGATCACTACGAAGGGGATTTGACCAAAGCCAATATTTTGCCAAAATGCCGTGCTCAAATCTTTAAGAAATTTGGATTAAGTGCGGACTAAAATGTGATATTTCAGCGATAACAAGCTGCATACATAGTTGATATCGAACTTACAGTCATTGATTCGTTGAGTGCCTGTAAGTTCGATGCTCATGATAGGCGTACCGCTAAACTTTCTTTTTGAATAGGCATATAATGCCGAGTATGTAGTGAAAATATTGAACAGAAATGACACCTGCAACCAAACTTTTAAAAGCCAATAAAATCGATTTTTCTATTCATGAATATGAACATGATGCTAATGCAAAAAGCTTCGGGCTCGAAGCCGCAGAAAAATTAAATCTACGTGTCGAAGAGGTGTTTAAAACACTGTTGGTGACCGACGAAAAAAACTATTTTGTTGCGATTCTTCCTGTACACCATCAGTTAAATTTGAAAAAAGTTGCACAGGCAGTGGGGGCAAAAAAACTAAAAATGTCCGACCCTAAAGATGCAGAACGACTGACCGGTTATTTGGTCGGTGGGATTAGTCCTGTTGGACAGAAAAAAAGGTTAAAAACCGTGATTGACCAAAGCGCAGGACAGTTGGAAAAATTATATGTCAGTGGGGGGAAGCGCGGCTTAGATATCGGGTTAAAACCGCAGGATTTAGCAAAAGTACTTTCAGCCACTTTCGCAGATGTACTGGATCAATAAAGAACAGTGACGTCTTCGCTGCTTTATCTATATTAATTTAGTCTTGAGTTCTTTTTAGTATTAATTTGAGCACAAATGAAAGCCCATTCAGGTGACTGAATGGGCTTTTCCTTATGAAATATAGGGAAATTTTATAGTTCGAATCAATTATAAATTCATAAACTATCATTTAAAGCTATGGTGTAATTTCGTATAGGCTTTATTAGAAAAACTGATTAAATTTTTAAAAGTATTAAAAAACAATAATATATGTTGGTTTAGTGCGTATTTTTTCAAAAGTAAACAAAATTGCAAAGATAAATGATAATAATTACCATTAACATGCTTTTTGCAGCGTTGGCCAACGTGAACATCTTTAAGAAACATAATTACATGAAATGAGCTTGGAATAAGTCTGAAGTTGATCTCGCGGTGTATTTTGAAAAAATGCTGGCCGATGACCATCATCGTTTGTTGATCGTTGGGGTGGATGGACAGGATGTGGGTTATACCGAAATCTATGAAGGTAAGCGTGACCGTCTAGGACGTTATTACGATGGTGATGATTTAGACCTTGGGTGGCACTTACTATTTGGTGAAAAGTCGGCTTTTGGTAAAGGCTACTTGCGTCCAGTAATGCGGCTATTAGGTTTTTATATTTTTGAAAATGCACCTTCCGACAAAATTGTCGGGGAGCCTGACCATACGGTTAAACCCTATGCAGCAGTGGTCGAAGAAATGTGCTATGAGGCGCAGCGCTTGATCCCGATGCCTGAAAAAACGGCCATGTTGTATTACTGCTTTAAACAAAAATTCTATGAAAAATTTGGAGGGTATTTAACTAATTCAAATGCATTTATGCAAAACTATAACCCACTCAATAGGACTGAGGAACTTACATGAGCTATAGCTCAGAACATATACAAATCATGGATATGCGCTTTTCAGCGCATGTCACTGTTGCCGAATTTGAACAATGGCTCAGTCAAGTCGAACGTTTTTTCTTAAAAAAACAGAACTTTGTTTTGGTCATGCAAACCGAAGTCGGTACGGAATTTCCTGAGGAATACCGTCAACTGCAAGCGGTTTGGTACAAAAAATACAAACAACTTTTTTTTCAATATTGCTTGGGTCTGGTTCGAATTGCACAAGACCCAACCGATCAACAACGACTGAATACACCTTCACTGCATGCTGCATGGCGGGTGCCTTACTACGTCACACTTGATCATTCTGATGCACTGCAATGGGCAGTGCAGAGGTGGATATGCAAAACCTAAATACACAAAGAGCAACACGCCAAATCTCAGCTTTGAGCTTAGCCGTTGTCATTGTTTTATATCTGGCACATGCCTTGCCTTTGTATTTTTACAATGTGGCATTGCCCGCTATTTTGCGACATCAGGGGGTAGATTTACGTTGGATTGGAATGCTGTCGCTGCTTTATATTCCATGGGCGTTTAAGTTTTTATGGGCACCACTCATCGACCGGCTTTATATCAAAAAGTTAGGTAAACGAAAAACATGGTTGCTCTTTACACAAGTAGCACTGGTACTTGGAGTATTGGCCTTGGCCTTTACCCAGTTCTCTTACGGGCTGGTGGTGTTTGTTGTGATTGGTTTGTGGATTTCAAGCTTTGCGGCGACCCAAGACATTGCCATAGATGGATATACCGTAGAAACTTTTTCAGCGTCTGATTACCGCCTAGGCAGTATGGCTCAGAGTATAGGAGTCGCTTTGGGGAGTATGTTGGGTGGTGCAGCGACATTATGGCTATACCAGTACTATGGCTGGGAAAGTGCATTGGTATGTTTAGCACTTATGACCGCTTTAACGATGTTTGCTGTTTTTTATATTCAAGAAAATACAAACGAACAGACAAATATTGCCAAACAAGCTCCAAGCTTAGTCCGTGCTTTTAAACGCCCTGAAATTTTATCTGCCTTGGCACTGATCCTGTGTTATCGCGTGGTAGAAGCACCGGCAATGGCAATGCTCAATCCAATGCTGATTGACCAGAAATGGACGCTTGCCCAAATTGGGGTGCTGATGTCTGTGATTGGAGCAGGTGTGGGGTTGCTCGCTGCTGTGAGTGCCGCATTTTTATTGAAAAAAATTCAGGCTACACAGTTGCTCATTTGGGCGGGGTGGTGCCGAACAGCATTGTATGGGGCGATTGGCGCAGCCATTATTTTGGGTTGGTTAAACCAGTGGCATCTGCTCTTGGGGGGATTTGTGATTGTTATGCTTGCGATTCGTTATGTCGCGATGACTTCGTTATATGCCTATTTCATGCAAAGCAGTTCCAAAGAACAGGCAGGCACTGATTTCACCATTTTAGTGTGCTTTGAGCTACTGGTTTATTTCATCGGGGGAGCCGCATCGGGCTTTTTAGCCAAAGCACTTGGCTATGGCAATTTTTATGTGGTGTTGGCGGTTGCGTCTGTAGTCAGTGTACTACTGAGCCAATACATCATTACACGTCATCAAAAAACTCAACAAAAACTGTTGAATCAAGAAATTTAATAAAAGGAAAAAGATATGAGCCGTTTTATGTTACCAATGCAGTTGACTTGCTTAACACTGGCTGTATGTACACAGTTATATGCTCAAGATAACGTTGTAACAAATTCAGCAAGTCAGACAAGTAGTGTTGGGGTCCAACAAAAAGAAACCACACAACTTGCACCGATTGTGGTGACAGCAACCCGATCCGCAAAGAGTATTGCGGACATTGCGGGCACCGTTTATAGCATTGATCAAGCTGAAATCGAAAAACAGGCCAATGCAGGTCGTTCAACTGCTGACATTATTGGCTTTTTAATTCCTTCATTAACACCAAGTTCAGGCACAACCAGTAACTACGGGATGACCATGCGTGGTCGTGCGGTGCAATACATGATTGATGGCGTGCCTCAGACAGGTTCTCGTGATAGTTCACGTCAGTTGAATAGTATCAGCCCAAATTCGATTGAACGTATCGAAGTGGTATCTGGTGCAAGTAGTATCTATGGTGCAGGTGCGACAGGCGGTATTATCAATATCATTACCAAAAAAGGTAGTGATGATGCACTGAGCTTTGAATCTAAACTCGGTGTGACGTCGGGTGATAATATCCGTAGCGATGCTATGGCATATGAAGCATTCCAATCGGTTGCCTTTAATCAAGGTGATGTGAGTGGTTATTTGGGTGCGAGTTATAACAAACGTGGCGAATTTCAAGATAGTCACGGTGAGCGTATAGGACCTGAAGTTGCACAGACTGATCGTCAAGATACAGAAACTGTCGATGTGAATGGTCGCCTAAGTTGGCAATTTACTGACAATCAAAAGCTAAGCTTTGGTGCGCAATATTATAATGATGAGCAAGATAGTGAGTATGGTCCTGATTATGGTACAGGCTTAGCCGTACTATTTGGTGCGGAGCCGACTTTAGATGCTGTAAAAGGTTTAGATCTCGATACTCAGCCAAGAACCAAACGTTCGAACTTCAATCTGCAATATGAGCATCAAGATTTATTAGGGCAGATATTAAATGCGGAAGCTTATTATCGTTCAGAAACAGGGCGTTTTTATCCAAGTGCAAATTATTTAGCACATTCTGCAATTCCAAGTGGTGGCACATATATCGTAACGCAATCTGAAACTGATATTGATGTATGGGGCGCTCGACTAGCTTTACAAAAAGCCTTTGATCTTGGTAGCCGTAGTCTGAACCTAACTTATGGTATGGATTATGATTTTGAGCAAGGTTCTCAGACTGCACAGCAATATAATCTTGCAACCTTTATGGCGAGTAATGGTTTGACACTCGATCCACAAAATGAATATGTCTTCGGTCCAGATGTTGATACGTCGAAATTTGGTCTTTTCTTACAAACTCAATTCGATGTTACGGATCGCTTAAATCTACAAGCTGGCATTCGTCATGAGCGTATTGATAGTGAAGTTCAGGACTCGATTCCTTATAGTGAAGCGATGGTTGCAGATGCTATTCCAACATATACACCAGTTGTTTTAAATGGTGGTACGATCAAACATGATGCAACATTATTTAATCTTGGTGCTGTATATCATTTAACGGATGCTCAACAAGTTTTCGCAAACTTTTCTCAGGGCTCAAGTCTCCCAGACATTCAACGTATGCTTCGTGATGTACCAGCAAGTTTTACTGTGAATAGTCAAACTATTGATCCAATTAAAGTCAATAACTATGAGCTGGGCTGGCGTGTACAAGCTGCAAATGGTTTAAATGCGAGTGTCACCACTTTCTATAATGACTCAGATAAAAGTCTAAAATTTGGACGTCCCAACTACACGATTGAAGTACTAGATACCGATGAGCGCGTTTATGGTATTGAAGGAAATCTGTCATATCGACTACAGCCAAATTGGACAGTGGGTGGAACCATGGCTTATACCCGCGGACAATTTAAAAATACCGCAGGGAAGTGGCAAGAGCTAGATGCAATCCGTGTTGCACCACTGAAAGGTACAGCATTCTCTGAGTGGCAGTTTAACAACGATATGAGCCTGCGTGTTCAAGCTCTTGCTATTGGTGGTACTGATAAAGCCAAAAAAGATGCTGTAAAGTACGGTTCAACGGTTCCTGCTGAAATCAAAGGTTTCGCAACAATGGACGTCATAGCCAATGCGAAAGCAGGTCCGGGTACGGTCGGATTTGGTGTATATAACGTTTGGAATACGGACTACAAATCAGTCTATAGTCAATCGGTGGAGTCAGTTTATGGTGCTATTTCAAGCTTAGCTGCTCAAGGTCGAACCTATGGTTTGAGCTACACATTAAAATACTAATTGCACAATCAGAGGTAGCTTTCAGCTACCTCTTTGCTTTGTAATCTCGCTTTAAGAAATGGTTTAAATAATAAAATGAATAGCAATAACAAAATCTTTATTGCAGGCAGCCTTGCCAATGGTGCCTGTTTTTCAATGATTTTACCTTTACTGGCACCGTTTATTCGGCAACTGGGGCTGACGGAACTGCAAGGTGGAGCGTTGGTTTCGGCTGGTGCTTTGGTGATGGCCATCTCAGCTATTTATATTTCTAAACAAACTCAAAAATTCAGCATTTATCAATTGTTAAGTATCGGTTTTATCGGTATGGCAATCACTTGGGGCTTATTTGCGGCGGTACTCAGTTATGGGCTGAGTTATGCCATTTCATTTGCGGCTCTGTTTAGTTTATTGATATTGACCCGTGCCAGTACTGGCTTTTTTATGGCGATGCCACAAATTGCGCTGCAAAGTTATGTTATGACGGCTTTTCAAAGTGAGCAGGAACGTAGTCAGAATATGGCGAAGTTTGGCGCGCTGAACAGCTTAGGTGTGGTGATTGGCCCTTTAGCGACGACATTATTGCTGACATGGAATATGTTGACACCGTTATGGGGTGCAGTGGCTATTTTAACGGCTATGGCGGCTTGGATTGTACTGGCCTTTCAAAGGAAGCAAGCATCACAGACACAAGAACGGGAGGATACCACGGCTAAATTACAAGACTACCCGACAGAAAAGCTGCAATGGTCAAAATTAGGGATTTGGTTATTGCTGGGCTTTAGCTTATATGTCGCTATTGTCACCCTGAATTTAACTGCTGGTTTTTATATCCAAGATCGATTCCATTTCGATACCTATCAGAGTGCAATGTATTTTTCTCAGTGTTCATTGATTGTGGGGATAGCGCTCGTTTTGATGCAATTGGCGATTTCAAAATGGTTTAAGTGGTCGATTAAACAATTGCTTTGGGTCGGTCTTGTGACGATGGTTTTGGGTTTAATACTTTCACTGAGTGCCAGTCAGATTTGGACTTTCCAAGCGGCTTATATTTTTTACGGAATCGCCGTGGCCTGTTTAATCCCAGCTTTTACCACAGGGGCAGCCCAAACCGCACCAACCACGCTACAAACTAAAATTGCTAGTTTATGCACAGCTACGCAAGCACTGAGTTTCGTTTTTGCACCTTTACTAAGTACAGGCTTATATCAGTGGAATCAACATTTACCCTATTATTTTTTATTGGCATTGATGATGGGGCTAATGCTGTACTTTAGCTTCAAACATATACAAGCAAACAAGGATCTCAGTAGCGTGGCATGAGATCCTTGATCGAAGAGGATTAACTAAGAAGATAAACAACAGCGTGAATTAAACTTGGGCCAAAAAGAACCATAAAGATACCTGCCAAAACCATACTGAGACAGGCCGCGACGCCTTCTTCTTTATGACGTCTGAAAGCAGTGCTGGTACCAAAACCATGTGCAGCACTACCCAATGATGCACCTTGAGCAAATTTAGAATCCAATTTTAGAACAAGCAATACTGTGTTGGCCAAGAGTCCACCAACGATACCCGTAATCACAGTAAATAAAATCACCAGCTCGACTGAGCCTCCGACGGCTTGCGTGACTTCCATGGCAAAAGGGGTAGAGATAGAGCGGCTCATCAAACTATAACTGGTTGCAGCATCGAAATGGAATAAACGTGCCAAGTAAAAAGAGCTGACTACACCAACCAACATACCCACGATTATGCCTAAAGCAATTGAAAAAGCATGCTGTTGAATGACTTTGCGATATTCATAGATCGGGATAGCGAACGCGACCGTTGCAGGACCTAACATCCAGACTAACCATTTGCTGTAGTACATATAGTTGTCATACTGAATGTTGAAAAACACCAGACACAAAATAATCAGACAGGGAATAAAAACCGCTGGTGAGAGCAATACATACGGGTGTTTCTGATAAAACTTTTTACCCCAAAGATAGGCCAGTACAGTTCCCATAAAACAGATCAAGGCAACGAAATGAATATGCATGATCGTACCTTAAATTTGACTTTTCAACTGCTGTGACTGCTTGGGCTTTTTTTGAAACTTGGCTTCAAGCTTAAAGCCCAAGAAAACACAGTATGCAGTGCAGGTCATCACGCAAATGGTCCCAAGGACAATAGATAAAACGAGTTGCCAACCTTGGGTAAGAAAAAGATGTTTATATTTGATTAAGCCAATAATACAAGGAATAAAAAACAACAACAGTTCAGCTAAAAGTAAATCCGAACCCGACTTAATCCAGTCCAGCTTAAATAGACCCGCTAACAGAGAAATAAGTAAAAGCGTTAGACCCACGACCCCACCTGATATCGGTAAAGACAGGGCGACTTGTATCAGCGTTCCGATATACCAAATCCCAATCAGCAAACCTACTTGAAGAGTAGAACGATAAGGCAATTTGAACGAATGCATTGGAAGACCACAGGGTATAAGTTGTTGGTGTTATTTTAAGTTTGACCCGATCTTGTAATTATGAATAATAAAATAATGATTATGCTTAATTGGAATAATTTTGGATTTTAAAGCGCTAAAAATATTTGTGCAGCTGGTGAAAAGTCACAGTTTTAGTCTTGCTGCGGAGGAACTATCTGTGACTCAACCCACTATTAGTAAATCTTTAAAACAGTTAGAAGACGAAATAGGTCTGCCTCTATTTCATAGAGGTGAAGCAGGGCGAAAGCGAGAAGTCAAACTGACCTATATGGGAGAACAAGTCTATTTACATGCTGTGCAGATTTTGCAGCAGGAGCAACAGATCTTTGAAGCTGCAGATCAAATTCGTGGGCTGAAACAAGGTGTGCTGAGATTGGGTTTACCGCCTTTAGGTTCAGTACTGTTGAGTTCCTTAATCGTTAAATTTCACAAATTGTATCCCAACATTGAATTGAACTTTTTAGAAGTCGGTGCGACAGGCATTGAAGAAGCCATTTTGGCCAAAAAAATTGACGTTGGGATTTTATTGGGCGAGTTAAAACCCAGCATTCAAGGCATTCAAATTATCGATTCACCGTTGTGTTTGCTTTCCAACTACGATTCACAGTGGAGAAAGCGCGATGTGGTGCAGTTTGCTGAACTTCAAGAAGAATCCTTTCTACTATATGCAGACACTTTTACTTTAAATCATGTGATTCTAGATGCGGCGATGGCGGCTGGTTTTGAACCCAAAGTGTTATGTAAAAGTAGCCAGTGGGACTTTATTGCCAAAATGGTCGAGTCAGGTGTCGGTATTGCTTTATTGCCGCAAATTTATTGTGAGCAGTTAGATCGCGCAAAATTCAGTGTCAGTTTAGTGGAACAACCTAGTTTGCGGTGGAACTTAAATATGGCATGGAATTCAACCGTAGTGATGAATCCTGCAACTCGTGCATGGTTATCGATCATTGATGAATATAAAGATCAAATTCATTTTTAGATATTTCATCTTCAGACACGCTTTATTAAAAAATGATCACTCTGGTTACGTTTTGATTACCTAGTGTTACCTTATGCTTACAAAAAAATGTCTAAATACCAATTTATTGATTAATAAGTAAACAAAAATGTTTCATAAAATCAGATCAAAGTCTCTGTGCCCGATTTTTGTATAGTCTAAGTGCAAACATAAAAACGGAGGCTAAATGTTTAAATTTAAGAATGATATTGTGCATGGTGCGCTTTTTGACATGGATGGAACAATGTTTGATACCGAACGTTTACGGTTTCAAACCTTGAAACAGGCATCCAAAGAGCTGATTGGGGTTGAGTTTTCAGATGCCTATCTTATGGCATGTTTAGGCTTAAGCGCTCGAAGTGCGGAAGCCTTGGCACAAAAGCAGTATGGACAGGAAGTTCCTTATGCAGAGATTCGTAAGCGTGCAGATGAATTAGAATTAGAAACAGTGCGCCAATATGGTGTGCCGATTAAAAAAGGTTTGGTACAAGTTCTAGAACGCTTACGTAAAGCAGGATTACGTATGGCTGTGGCGACCTCTAGTCGAAGAGCAATTGCTGAAGAGTATTTAATCAATGCCAATGTTTATAAGTTTTTTGATGTTTTGGTCTGTGGTGATGAGGTTGAAAAGGGGAAACCACATCCTGAAATTTTTTTAAGTGCAGCGCAAAAACTGAACCTTGAACCTGCGCAGTGTTTTATGTTTGAAGACTCTGAAAATGGTATTCGCTCGGCATATGATGCTGGGGGAATCTGTGTACTGTTCAAAGATATTAAAGAACCCAATGCAAGCATGTTGGCACATGCCAATTATTATTTTGAAAATATGTATGACTATCTAACGGAATTAGATATCTATAGCTCACATCTGGAAATGCCCAATTTACAAGAAAGCTTTCCTCAAACTTTAAATCAACTGACCGTGGGTATTCATGGATTTGGTGCCATCGGCGGGGGTTATATCGCACAAATCTTGTCACACTGGGATGGTTATACGCGTCCTAAAAAAATCTATGCATCTACCCGAAACAGTTTATACCGTTCAGCTGTAAATGCTTTTGGGGCGTATTGTATTCGCTATGGGCAAGTGTCTTATGATGAACGCATTGAAAATATGCATATTATTGATGCTGAAGACTTACAGCAGATGCATGCCATGTACGTCGAGTCGAGTTTAATTGCGATTTGTTTAGCTGAAAATGCTTTAGCCAGTGAAGCTGCAACCATTGCACAGGGCCTCTATGCACGCTATCTGGCGCAAGATGAACAAGTTAAAACTCCACTGACGCTGTTAATTATCTTAAATAAAATTGGTGCTAAGCAGTTGGTTCTAGAGCAAGTACGTAAAGCATTGGTAGAGTTAACAAACCATGCTGTTGCTGACTTTATTTTAGAGCAACACTATTTCTGCGATACGGTAGTCAACCGTATGGTATCTAAGTTGAGCGATAAAAATCTTTATCGTCAATTGTGTATTAAATACAATATTTTTAAGCAATATCAACTTGATGACGAGAGTAATCAAATTGAGGTTGAAGATGTCAGTAAACTCAGTGCAGAACAAGAGCGCCGTGCCAGTGAATATGTAGAAGATTTAAGACAAAATTTCCAACCGAGTCATATTTTACAGCATATGGATTTAATTCTTTTCAATGCTGAAATGGATATGCCAATCTATGTGGAAAACAAAAGTCCCTTACTCAGTAAAATGCGTCAAATGATCTTGGTAGATCAAATATCAGATATTCAGCTTATTAAAAACCGTTTATGGAATGGCGTACATGCCATGACTGCGTGGTATGCAAGCCTACTCGGGCATCAGACCATTGGTGTAGCGATGGGCGATCCGCGAGTGCAGTATTACGTTGAAAAACTGCTTGCAGAAGTGATGCAAGGTCTGGCGCATTATCTGCCAAAACGCAAAAATGATTTAACGCGTTTAGCGCGAAGTTTTGATCAATCTTGTCAGTATGCTTATAAAGACCCATGTAGTCGGGTTGGGCGTGATCCACTGCGTAAGTTGAGTGCTTTTGAACGTGTATTTTCATCGGTCGCGTACAATGTTTCGAATGGATTTTCTTTTGAAGCGCTATTAAGTGGTGCGATCTTTGGCTATTTGTATTTGATGGAAGAAGAGAACCAGCCCACAGATGTGTTGTTAGGGCATCTGAAGCAGCAACTTCAACAAATGAACCTGTCAAAAGCGCACAAAAAGGCGCTGTTTTATGTCATTCAAAAACGTCTCAATGAATATCAAAAAGGTGAGCTGGGAATGGAAGATTTTATGATCCCTGACCAACCCCAAAATACTGAAATGAGCTGTGCTTAAGTCTTTATGACATTCAGATTTCTTTGAGCCGACTAAAATGTGAAAACATCATAAGAAAAGCTGGGTAAAAAGAGCTTTTCTTATGGTCTTAAATCTTTTAACGTTAGACCTAAGAGAGACTTGGTTTTTTTACAATGAAATGGGATGAGATCGGGGAACAACCGTGTTCAATTGCACGAACGCTGTCAGTGATTGGTGATCGGTGGACGATGTTGATTTTACGAAATGCATTCTTGGGTGCACGCCGTTTTGAAAGTTTTCAACAAAACTTAGGTGTCACTCGTCATGTGCTTTCTGAGCGTTTAAAGCGTTTGGTTGAACATGATATTTTGGAGAAAAGACCCTATACAGATCGTCAAGAGCGCTTTGAATATTGTCTGACTGAAAAAGGTTTGGCTTTATACCCAGTGCTGATGTCCATGGCAACATGGGCCGATCAATGGATGGACGAGGGCTTAGGTCGTCCCGTGCAATTTATTCATAAAACCTGTGGGCATAGCATTCAGCCACATTTGGTTTGTAACGAATGTGGTGATGCCATACATGCCAAAGACATCAAAGCGATACCGACACATGTTTATGTCGATGCTTTTGCTGTTCAATCGGACGTTAAACAAGCATAAGTTTATAAACAGTTTGCAGGTTTTGGCACGCCTGCCAAACGACTCAGATGGCGCGCTACAAGCCCAGTATTAAACTTTTCTTGCAGTATGGCATTATTGATGTCTGCACTGACTGTTTTCATTAAAAACTTAATCAGCGGACGTGTTGCAGGTGAGTGTCCAAACTGTTGGTAAAACTGACGCACTGCCATGAGGATTTCAAAGTGCCAATCAGTCAATTCAAGCTCTAAAGATTTTGCTAACTCTCTTGCAACCTCTTGATTCCAAATGGTGTAATCAACCAAATGACCATCTTGGTCTAATTCTAAATTCATCTAAACACTCAAAATTATTTCAAACTGATACAACGACTATGGTTTAAGCATAGCTCAGCAAACCTAGCATAGCTGATGGTTTTTAAGTTACTCGGATGGGCAGCAGCAATATTTTCAGCATCCTGTTCAAGCACAAATACACAAGCTAACTGCTGAATAAAAGTATGCTCTATATAAAGGGCTGCATCACCCATTAAAACCACATCATCCCCTGATTGATAGAGGTTTTGTAATTTACTCAGCGCTTGTTCCGTCGCGGAAAATGGAGACTGCATGAGATAAAGTGTTTTGCTCATAATTGTTTCCTTACCAATACAACACATGGTCAAACTGTTGTATTAAATTGGCATTGAGTTCAACACATTCAATCTCTTGCTCTGTTTGTTGAACAAAAGCAGAAGCTTGATTGTTGGTTTCAATCCAAATTGGGCTCAGGTCATAAAACTCAAAGCTATCAACCATATTTGAAGCCAGTTTAAACGCATGTTTTAAGGGTTCAAATGATTGAGCATTGTTTAATAAGCTGAGTGCAGCATCTTGTAATAAGACTTTGACTTCACAGCCAAAAGTTGCAAGAACCATGGTTGCAGACAGGCTTTCATGCACTTGCAAAGAGTTCAAATTGGCTTGGGTTAAAATAACCAGTACAGATTTCACACAATATACCTTTTAAAAGCAACAAATTCTTGAAAACTTAGCACTTAGAATTGAATTAAGCGCTCTGCAGATTGAACGGCATCGGCCAGTTCCCCTAGGCCTACCAAGTCAAAACCTGTAGCAAGATTATGCTGTGCTAGCTGATGACGCTGTGCATTTTCGGCATCGGTAATTCCTCGGGCCAAAGCTGCACTTACACAAACGGGCAGGCGAATGGCGAGTTTTTGCCACTCAGAACATAGATTCCGTTGGTCGTCAGGTACCCATTGCAGAGCATTGGCAACCTGAACAGCATCTTGGTAGAAAAACACTCGAAAGGGTTCATTTTTCGCATGCAGTGCTTGTGCTAAACCTAGAGCATGCCATGCATGAATTGAACTCGGTGCGGAGGTAATTAGTAATAAAGTACTCATCAAACTTCACTAGAGGAATGTCCAAAGCTTGCTTGGTACATTCGGACTTCATAATAAAAAGGTAGTATACAATGATTTTAGTGACTGGTGGTTTAGGCTTTATAGGCTCTCATATTGCTTTGAGCTTTATGGCGCATGGGCAAGAGGTCATTATTGTAGACAATTTATCCAATGCGAACTTACAAACTCTTGAACGATTAGAATTTATTAGTGGCATGTACGTGCCTTTTGTCAAAATTGATATACGAAATACGCCTGCTTTAAACAAAGTTTTTGAGCAGTATTCCATTGATGCAGTGGTGCATGCAGCAAGTTTTAAATCGCTTGAAGAATCTGTATTGAAGCCTTTGGAATACTATAATGACAACGTCAGTTGTATTATGAGTTTACTGCGTGCCATGCAGCGCACAGGTGTCCGAACTTTGGTTCATCTTTCCAGTCTTGCGGTCTATGGTGAATCCAGTCTACATTTAGAAGAAGATTTAGAACTGAACTACGGTTATCCAAACCCGTATATCAAATCGCAGCAAATGGTCGAAGAAATTATTCGAGATACAGCAAAAACGGATAATGAATGGAAAATTGCAATTTTAAGAATGGGCAATGTCGCAGGCGCATTTGAAAATGCGATGCTCGGAGAATTGTTTCCGCCTTTACCGAAAAATATTATTCCACTGTTGATGCAAGTCGCTGCAAAACAGCGTGATCATATTGAACTTAGAAAAAGTGCACAAACCACAGATCATACCGTAGAGCGTAGTTTTTTACATATCCTCGATGCCTGTGATGCGATTGCTGCTTCGTTACAATGGTTAAGCACTCAACAGTTTGCTTGTGAAGCTTTTAATATCGCAGGTCAAAGTGTGTCGATACAGCAGTTGGTTGAAAAAGTTGAAAGTGTGACGCAAAGTGACATTGCTACAGTCGATGTTGTGGATTCGAACATCGTGGAATTAGATCAGGTCTCAGCAGTGTGTAGTAAAGCGAAAAACGTTTTACACTGGCAAGCGAAACGCAGTTTAGAACAAACCCTTGAAGATGGATGGCGTTTCTACCGACAAAGTCTAGATGGCCGTTAATTAATTTATTGATAACAATTATCATTTACATATTTTTGCTTAATCATTAAGATAAGGAAAACAAGCGAAAAATAATCATTTTGCAATTCACTTAAAAAGGAAGAGGTTAAAATGCAAACACGTATTGAACATGACACGATGGGCGAAGTTGAAGTACCGAGTGAAGCACTTTGGGGTGCTCAAACTCAGCGTAGTTTGCAAAATTTTAAAATTGGTAGTGAACGTCTACCACGTCCAATGATTCGTGCAATGGGCTTAGTGAAAAAAGCAGCAGCATTGACCAATGCTGAGCTCAACCAAATTCCACAAGAACTAGCGCAATACATCGTCGGTGCTGCGGATGAAGTGATTGCAGGGCAGTGGGATAGTCAGTTTCCTTTGGTGGTATGGCAAACTGGTTCAGGCACACAAAGCAACATGAACTGTAATGAAGTGATTGCCAATATCGCCAATCAGAAACTCGGCAATCCTTTAGGTGCACAAAAACCTGTACACCCGAATGATCACGTGAACCGTGCTCAGTCGACCAATGACTCGTTCCCAACGGCGATTCATGTTGCAGCAAGTATTCAGATCAATGAATTACTGATTCCTGCGGTTACCCAGCTTCGAGATACTTTAGAGGCAAAGTCTCAAGCATTTGCTGACATCGTCAAAATTGGCCGGACTCATTTACAAGATGCGACACCCTTAACCTTAGGCCAAGAGTTTAGTGGTTATGTTTCTCAGCTCGATCACGGCTTAAAGCGTTTACAACAAGCACTTTCAGGTTTGTATGAACTACCTTTAGGTGGAACGGCTGTAGGTACAGGGTTGAATGCTCATCCTGATTATGCAGAAAAATCAGCGGAGCAACTGGCACAGTTGACAGTACTGCCTTTTGTGACTGCACCAAATAAATTTGAAGCATTGGCTGGGCGTGATGCAGCAGTGTTTGCGTCAGGTGCATTAAAAACGCTTGCGGTAAGTTTGAATAAGATTGCCAATGACATTCGCTGGTTGGCAAGTGGCCCACGTTGTGGTTTTGGCGAGTTACGTATTCCAGAAAATGAGCCAGGCTCAAGTATTATGCCGGGGAAAGTGAACCCGACTCAAAGTGAAGCGATGACCATGGTGGTGGCTCAAGTCTTAGGCAATGACACTACGATTAATGTTGCGGGCGCATCGGGTAACTTTGAGTTGAATGTATTCATGCCAGTGATTGCGTTTAATTTGTTGCAGTCGATTCAGCTTTTGGGTGACGCATGTAATAGCTTTAATGATCACTGTGCAGTGGGTATTGAGCCAAACCGCGAAAAAATAGATCACTTTTTACATGACTCACTCATGTTGGTCACAGCATTAAATCCTGTGATTGGTTATGAAAATGCAGCCAAGGTCGCTAAAACTGCCTACAAGGAAAATAAAACCTTAAAACAAGTTGCGGTAGAAATGAATTTGGTCACGGCAGAGCAGTTTGATGAGGTGGTGCGTCCTGAGCAGATGATTGCGCCAAATGCTAAATAGTCGGAGCTGAGTGTATTTAAAAAGTCTGTATTTACCTTGCTTAATTAGGTCAATACAGACTTTTTTATAATCGTTTTGTCGCTCTGTTGCAGATTGGTAAGGGCTAACATAAGCATTATAGATGTTGCTCCCGATTCATTTTATTAATTCCTTAACATAGACAGAAATAAGGGAATAACCACATGAGTAATAACAATCCATCACAGCAGGAGTCAAATCCGCATCAAGAGTCGAATGAAGACAAAGGTAAGCACGATCTTTATAAAAATACGGAACCACAGAAAAAGCCGAATGCTGAGCCTGATCATCCATTAAGGGAACAGAAATAATTTGCCTTGCTGAATGATCAGCACGCATTTTGCGTACCTAATATTTTTTAAATGAAAGCCGCCTAGAGGCGGTTTTCTTATCCAATTTAGACTTTGTTGTGATCTGTCAAAAAATACGACATTGAATTAAGTGTTATAGTTGCTAAAATGCATCTCCCTTGTTGTTTATGCTTTTATAAGTATGCTGTTGTTTCACATACTTAAGATAAAATGATAAACAACGGTGTCTTATTTAAGGTTTTTTCAATGTTCGATATTTATTTAACTGATGTTCAGCAACATGTGCAATTTCAAGATTATCCAGGTGAGCATCCTGTTAAATTTATTCTGAATTTTAAAAAGATTTTCCCAAGTGTAATGGAACTGATGCTTCCTGTATTGCCTGAAAATGAAAACCTAGAAGAAATGACTTGGGAATCTACCACTGCAGACCTTGCATTATTTAAATTGTTGCTCAGTGGTTGGGGCGTAATTGAATTGCGTTTAAATGCACTTAGTCAATTTAAGGTCAAAACTTTTGCAGATCAGTTAGTCAAACAAGCCCAACAAAAACGCAAAGCATTTGCCAAGGCGCAACCACAATTAGAAACAGTGGAACTGGATTATTTATTCATGCATGAAACGCATGCCTTGATTGATGCAGAATTAGTAGAAGTTGGTGAAAAATTCTATTTACCTATTTTGCGCGATTTATGGAAAGGCAAAGTTTCTGCAAAAGTGCTCGAAGCGAAATTCTAAATATTCATTTAATATCAAATTCAATAGATATTTTGCATAAATCAAGAAATGATCGCTATATTCATATTTAAATGGATATTGAAAGTTCTTCTCCCTTTGGGATGAGGAATACATTTCGCAAGAGGATGAGGGGATTTCTTAGAAAAACCTCTCTCTGAGGAGCATGCTCTGCAAGTCTCCTAAAAGGAGAAGGAAATTCCTTTGCAGTGATTCAAAAAGGATTTATGAAGAATCCTAATATAAACGTGAAGAAAGCAGGGATTGTATCTATAAATAGACACAATCCCTTTTTAATCAGTTAAAACCAGTCTGCTTGCATCGCTGAGCAGCTATCATCAAAACTACACAATAGTTTGGCTTGATGCTCTATTTCAGGCAACTCCCAACGTATAAAATAGCGAGCGGCTTGCAATTTCCCTAACCAAAAGTGTTGGTCTTGCTCCTGTGTAGATGCTGCATAATGCAAATGTGCTTTGTTGGCCATCTCTAACCAGAGCCAAGCAATCATGGTTTTACCCATCATATCTAAATACAAGGCTGAATTTGCCAGTCCTTCCTGAATTTTGCCTTGTTGTAAGGCTGCACCAAGAGTTTGTGTGGTCTTTTGTACAGTGTCCAAATGACTACGGAAAATCGTGGCCAGGGTTTGTATTTCAGGGTGGGAGACTTCAGTAAGCGTTTGCTGTATTCGCTGCATGAGTAAGCTCAGACCTTTACCCTGATGCTGCCATAATTTACGTCCCAGTAAATCTAATGACTGAATCCCGAAAGTACCTTCATGAATTGGGTTCAGTCGGTTATCTCTATAATATTGCTCTATAGGATAATCACGGGTATAGCCCGCACCACCTAAAACCTGAATAGCCAAATCATTGGCTTTAGGGCCATAAGCAGAAGGGAAGGACTTTACAATAGGGGTAATTAAATCCAGTAAAATTTCACTGTCAGTATCATGATTTGCTTGGTGTTCATCTATTAAACGTGCAGCAAATAAACATAAGGCCAAACTACCTTCAACATAAGACTTTTGTGCCAACAACATACGTTTTACATCTGCATGTTCAATAATGTTAACAGGCTTGCTGTTAGGATTTTTCTCAGTCGCTAAACGACCTTGTGGACGCTGTTTGGCATATTTCAAAGATTCCAAATAGCCACGGTAACCAATCATGGCTGCACCTAAACCCACACCTACACGTGCTTCATTCATCATCTTAAACATATATTTAAGACCTGAACCCGCTTCACCAATTAAATAGCCTAAGCAAGCATCTTGCTCACCAAAATTCAGTACGGTAGATGTTGTGCCACGATAACCCATTTTGTGTAATAAGCCCGCAAGTTGTACGTCATTGGCTGCTGCTAATGTTCCGTCTAAATGCGTTCTGAATTTAGGCACAATAAATAGGGATATGCCTTTTACCCCTTGTGGTGCATCTTGAATACGTGCCAAAACCAAATGCACAATATTTTCGGTAATGTCTTGATCACCACCAGAAATAAACATTTTTTGGCCTTTAATCAGGTATTGGTCATCTGCCTGCGGAATGGCTTTAGTGGTCAAATCTCCTAAAGATGAGCCAACATTTGGTTCTGTTAGTGCCATCGTGCCAGAAAAGCGGCCACTGAACATGTGCGGAAGAAAGCGCTGTTTTTGTTCTGCTGTACCAAACGCTTGAATTACGTTGGCTGCGGCAGCAGTCAGGAATGAATAGGCCACTGTAGATGGGTTGGCAGACATAAAATAAGCATTTGCAGCCATATTAATAAGCGTAGGCAATTGCATGCCGCCGTCTGCATAATCATGCTGTGCACAGAGCAAACCTGCGTTGGCAAACTGTTGCCATGCAGTTTTCACTTCGGCAATGGTTTCTACCTTTTTTCCATCAAAACTTGGTTCTTGCTGATCAGCTTTGCTGTTATGCGCTGCAAAATAATCGCAGGCGATGCCTTTGGCTGTATGCAGGATACTGTCAAAAGTGACTTTGTCATGTTCCTGATAACGCTCAAACGAGTTCAATTGCTCAGCATTAAATACCTGATACAACATAAATTCTAAATCTTGATCGTTGATGAGCTGTGTCATAGTTTACCCGAATATTTTTATATTGAGGTTAAAAATAACAGTTGCTAGATTAGCTGACGATTGTCAATAATGACATCAAAGCAGCTAAAAGTGACAAATTGAATTAGAACGATGAAGCAAGTGGTAATTCTAGCCTTTGATGGTGCTTTGGCATCGGCTATTACAGGTATTGTTGATTTATTTTCTATGGCTGGTGCCAGTTGGAACCGTATTCAAAACCAGCAGATTGAACGTCTGTTTGAAGTGAAAATTGCCAGTCCCAAAGGGCAAAGTATTCAATGCATTAACGGCATTAAAATGCATGCAGAACTGAGCTATCAGGAAATTCAACATGCAGACCTTGTGGTTGTACCAACCATTGGTGCCGCTTTATTGTCTGTGCTGCAACGAACACCAGAGTTGATAAATTTTTTACAGTACGCACAGCAGCAGCATTTCATGATTGCGGCAAATTGCACAGGCAATTTCTTTTTGGCAGAAGCGGGAATTCTAAACGGCAAGCAGGCTACGACGCATTGGGGTTTTGAAGCTATTTTTAAGCAGCGCTATCCGCTAGTTGAATTAAAAGTAGAGCGAATGATTACCCATGCAGATCATATCTACTGTGCAGGAGGGGGCTTAGCATGGTTTGATTTAGGTTTGCACTTAATTGAGCGTTTTTATGGCTTTGAAGTTGCGATTCAGACTGCAAAATCTTTTGTCATTGATTATCGCCGTGACAGCCAGTTGTCATACTCCTTAATGAAAATTGCCAAACCACATCAAGATGCGTTAGTGCAGGAAGTTCAAAACTGGATGGAACAGCATTATTCGCAAAACTTTAACTTAGATGAGATCGCTCAGCATTTCAATCTAAGCACCCGCAGCCTCATTCGCCGTTTTAAAGCAGCATTGGATTTAGCACCGAATCAATATTTACAGGCCATGCGTATAGAAGCTGCACGTAAACAATTAGAACAAACTGACTATACCGTTGAGCAGATCATGCTGGCAGTTGGATACAATGACAGCAGTTCGTTTCGCCGTTTATTTTTAAAGAAAACAGGGCTGACTCCTTTAGATTATCGCCGTCGTTTTAGCCGACATTTTTAAGTTGGTTTAAAAATGAGGAAAGCACTAATAGTACCAATTGACCAAAATAGCCTAAGCAAAAATTTTAGAAATTTCCTGTCTTAAAAAATAATGTCTTGAATTTTCCTGTAAATCTTTATGCCAATACATCCCCATATTAATCAAAGGCAAGTCTACAGGAACGGTAAAAATCTTTAGTTTTTGACTGATACTTAAATGTTTTAAGATCATTTCAGGAATGGTCAAAATCGCTTGTGGATGCTGCTGCAAAATTTGTAAGGCTGTAGAATAGTGCTGACAACGTAAAAAAACCTGTCGTGATAATTGTTTTTGATGCAAATAAATATCTTCAAGCAACATACCTGTACGGCGCGATGAAACCCCAATGTGCGCAGATGATAAATACAGTTCCGTCGTCATTTCATTTAATTGGCTACACACTACAAATTGATCTTGTACCAAAGATTGAAACTGGATTTTATCGCCAAAGTTTTGTTCTAAATCAATGACAAAATCAATTTGCTGGGCAGCCAAATCGGCCAAAACCGTTTTACGCTCTAATTTGTGGCTAAAAAATTGAATATCTAGATTCAGGTTTTGAAAATGCGCCACCAATTTAGGGAAAATAATCGGTTCAATTTCATCATGCACAGCAATTTTAAGTGATTGCAGCATATTGGGTTCAAACTGCTGTTTTTGTACCGCAATACTTTGAATGGCCAACGGCTTTGTTGCACAAAGATTTCATAACTATATGATTTTAAAAGTTTTGATTATTTTTTGATCCAAAATTAAATTTAT
>OFQU01000032.1_pt1 | contig 25747 bp, 22 predicted proteins | sample 1542981 | NCBI WGS metagenome assembly OFQU01 (sample SAMN07774233, study PRJEB24372) | wastewater metagenome | isolation source: Exp Tend CN 90WW | collected 2016-02
GCTCGTCGACCTCACTTTCCGCTTCTAGAAGAGTTTGAAGATGCCTTTGATTTCGCGTTTCATCCTTCTGCTGGGAGTGCTGCTGGTCAGCGCCTGCGCCCAGCAAGCCCCGGCCTTCGCACCGCCGGCCGAACGCCCGCTGGCGGCCAGTGAAAAACCGTGGCCGAAAAATCACGTGCTCGGCATTGCTTATCACGACGTCGAAGACCGCGACCCTGATCAGGCGGTGGTGGCGGTGCGCACCGAGCGCATGATCGAGCAGCTCGCCTGGTTGCGCGAGAACGGCTACAAACCGGTGACGGTCGACCAGATCATGGCCGCGCGCAAGGGCGGCCCGGAGCTGCCGGCGAAAGCGATCCTGCTCAGTTTCGACGACGGTTATTCGAGCTTTTATACCCGCGTGCTGCCGGTGCTGCGCGCCTACAACTGGCACGCCTTGCTGGCCCCCGTCGGCGTCTGGATCGACACGCCGCTCAATCAACCGGTGGACTTCGCTGGCGCCCCGCGCGCGCGTTCCGACTTCCTGACCTGGGATCAGATCCGCGAAATCTCGCAATCCGGTCTGGTGGAAATCGCCGCCCACACCGACGCCAGTCACAAAGGCATCCTCGCCAACCCGCAGGGCAACATGCAGCCGGCAGCGGCCACCCGACGCTACGATCCGGTGACCAAACGCTACGAGTCCGAAGAGGATTTCCGTGCACGGATCCGCAACGACGTCGCGACCATTTCGGAAAAGATTCGCAAGGTCACGGGCTACAAGCCGCGCATCTGGGTCTGGCCTTACGGCGCGGCGGACGGTACTTCGCTGGCGGTGATCGGCGACCAGGGCTACGAAATGGCCCTGACCCTCGACGACGGTCTCGATGCCCTCGACAACCTGATGAGCAGCCCGCGCTTCCTGGTTTCCTCCGATCCCGATGGCGAGGTGTTCTCCAATAGCATCGTCGACGTGCAGTCGGATTTCGTCATGCGTGTGGTGCACGTCGATCTGGACAACGTCTACGACCCGGACCCGGCACAACAGGACATCAACCTCGGCAAACTGGTGCAGCGCATGGCCGACATGGGCGCCAACACGGTGTTCCTGCAAGCCTTTGCCGACCCGAAGGGCGATGGTCTGGTGCACTCGCTGTACTTCCCCAACCGTCACTTGCCGGTACGTGCGGATATTTTTAACCGCGTCGCCTGGCAACTACGTACCCGCGCTAACGTGAAGGTCTTCGCGTGGATGCCGGTGCTGAGTTTTGGTCTCGACTCGAAACTGCCGCGCGTGACCCGGTGGGACCCGAAAACCGGCATCACCTCGGTGGATCCGGATCAGTACCAACGCTTGTCGCCGTTCGATCCTGAAGTGCGACGGATCATCGGCGAAATCTATGAAGACGTGGCACGGCTGACGTCGGTCAACGGCATCCTCTATCACGACGACGCGATTCTGTCGGACTTCGAGGATGCCGGCCCCGAGGCGTTGAAAGCCTACGTCGCCCACGGTTTGCCAGGTTCGATTGCCGCCCTGCGCGATGATCCGGCGGCAATGCAGCGCTGGACGCGGTTCAAGAGCCGCTACCTGATCGACTTCACCAACGAGCTGACCGCCAAAGTCCGCGCCATTCGGGGCCCGCAGGTGCTGACCGCGCGCAATATTTTCGCCGAGCCGATGCTCAATCCCGACAGCGAAGCCTGGTACGCGCAGAACCTCGACGACTTCTTGCAGACCTACGACTGGACCGCGCCGATGGCCATGCCATTGATGGAAAAACAGACCCAGGCCGAGTCCGGCCCGTGGCTGGAAACCCTGGTGCAAACCGTCAGCAAGCGCCCCGGTGCCCTGAACCGCACGGTGTTCGAGTTGCAGGCCCGCGACTGGACGAAAAAAGATCAGGCCGACATCGACGGCGCGCACCTCGCCGACTGGATGGGCCGCCTCAAGCGTCAGGGCGCGACCAGTTTCGGTTACTACCCGGACAACTTCCTCGACAACCTGCCGGACCTGAAAACCGTAAGGCCTGCACTCTCCAACAAATGGAACCCATGACATGCTGGATAGACTGTTAGCCCTGCTTGTTCTGGCGCTCGTCCTCGGCGTACCGCTGGGGCTGATCTTCCTGGTCACCGGGCAGTTCCTGATGGACTTCGTGTTTTTCTACCCGTTGTTCATGTCTGGCTTGTGGATTGCCGGTGGCCTGTATTTCTGGCTGCACTGGGAGCGGCACTGGCCGTGGAGGGACGACACGCTGCCGCCGTCACTGGAAGGCGAGCCGCTGATCTCGATCCTGATCCCTTGCTACAACGAAGGCGAAAACGCCGCCGACACCATCCATGCGGCGCTGGCCCAGCATTACCCGAACATCGAGGTCATTGCGATCAACGACGGCTCCAAGGACAACACCGCCGAAGTGCTCGATCGGCTGGCCAAGGAAGACCCACGTCTGCGGGTCCTGCACCTGGCGGAAAACCAGGGCAAGGCTGTGGCCCTGCGTATGGGCGCGATTGCCGCGCGCAGTGAGTATCTGGTGTGCATCGACGGCGATGCGCTGCTGGCGCCGAACACGGCGGCCTATCTGGTGGCGCCGATGCTCGATAACGCACGCCTTGGCGCGGTGACCGGCAATCCGCGGATCCGTACGCGTTCGACGCTGGTCGGGCGGGTGCAGGTCGGCGAGTTCTCATCGATCATCGGACTGATCAAACGCACTCAGCGCGTGTTCGGACGGATCTTCACCGTGTCCGGCGTCATCGTCGCGTTCCGCCGCACGGCGCTGAACCGGGTGGGCTACTGGAGCCCGGACATGATCACCGAAGACATCGACATCAGCTGGAAACTGCAACTCGATCACTGGAGCATCTTCTACGAGCCCCGCGCCCTGTGCTGGATTCTGATGCCGGAAACCCTCGGCGGCCTGTGGAAGCAGCGGTTGCGCTGGGCACAGGGCGGCGCCGAAGTGCTGTTCAAAAACATTCGCGGCATCTGGCAATACCGCCACCGTTACCTGTGGCCGCTGCTGTTCGAATACTGCCTGTCGACCGGTTGGGCGTTCACCTTCCTGCTGTCGGTGATCTTCTGGGGCGTCGGCAAATTTGTGGTCATGCCAGAAGCCATCGCGGTGGACCACCTGATGCCGCCGGCATTTACCGGGTTGCTGCTGGCGTTTGTGTGTCTGGTGCAGTTTGCGGTCACCATCGTCATCGACCGCCGCTATGAACCGGGGCTGGGCCGCACGATGTTCTGGGTGATCTGGTACCCGTTGGTGTTCTGGTTGATCAGTCTGCTGACCACGCTGGTCAGTTTCCCCAAGGTGCTGTTCGGCCAGCATCAAAAACGTGCGCGTTGGGTCAGCCCTGATCGGGGCATCAAACCGATCGGCGACGACGAAGAGGAAGTCATCAAATGAAAATCATCCGGACTCGCCAGCGGCCAATCCTGGTCGTGATCGACGTTATCCTCACGGTGGTGGCCTGGGTCGGTCTGCTGCTTTTGCTGATGCGCGGGCTATGGCCGCTGCTAGAAACCCACGCCGGTGCGCCGCGCATCGACAGCTCGGCGTTCGATGCGCTGGGAACGTTGCAGATTTACCTGTGGATCGCTGTGGTCAACGCCGTGATCCTGATTGCATGGGCGCGTTATCAACAGCGCAAAAGCAGAAGCTTCGCTCAGCGTCGTTTGCCGTCACCGGTGATCGACGATGCAGGGCTGAGCAAGAGTTTCAAACTCTGCGATGACAGTCTGCAGAAACTGCGCACGCCCGGGGTGATGACCATCCACAACGATCAGGAAGGTGACATCAGTCATGTGGTGACGCATTTCTGGCCAATGACACAAGCGCAGTTGCCATCGCCACTGGCACCGCTGGAGCATCCTCGGGTGATCTTTTTGCACGCCGAAGACGACGATAATCGTGAGCCGCTGACCCGCTAAATGAACTGAAGCCCCTGTAGGAGCTGCCGAAGTCTGCGATCTTTGGATCTTTTAACGTCAAAAGATCGCAGCTTGCGGCAGCTCCTACACGGGAATGGTGTTTACTCGCGGATCAATTGCCACGCCTCTTCAATGGATAGCGGCTGCTTCATGCGCTCGGCCAGCATCGCCATCGCCCGTTCTTTTTCGCAGGCCACTGCCGCGACAACGATACCGTTTTTGCCGAACAGGCCGATGAAGGGCGGCTGCTCGGGTTCACCCATGAATTCGACCTCATCCCATTGCTCGGCATGGCCGAGATATTCGTAGTTCTTGCCGAAGTGCCACGTCCAGAAAAACGGCACATCCAAGTAGTGCTCATTGCCACCGAGCATATTGGCGGCGGCGATTCGCGCGTGTTGTTGGGCCAGGCGCCAGTGCTCGATGCGCAGTGGCTGGCCGCTCAACGGAAACGTGGCGATATCGCCAATCGCCCATAGACCTTCAGCCACCCGCATACCGTCGTCGACCCGCAGTGATTGATCCTTTTCCCTGGGCAATGACGCGAAGGCTTCTGTGGCCGGATGCACACCGACGCCGGCCACCACCAGATCCGCCGAAAGCCGCAAACCATTGTCGAGCAACACTGCCTCGACTTTACCGCTGCCGGTGATCTCCTGCGCCTCATGCTCGGTGACGAACTTCACGCCGTTTTCTTCGTGCAAGGCGCGGATGGCTTTTCCCACAGCGTCGCCGAACTGAGCGGCGAAAGGGACCGCGTGGCGAGCGAGGACCGTGACGTCGAGACCATGCTGGCGCAGGGCCGAGGCACATTCGAGGGCAATGAAACTGTCGCCGATGATCACTGCGCGCTGATCGGGTGCGGCGGCGTTCATGATCTGTTCGGCCTGGGCTTTTGAGCGCAGGAGGAACACCTGCGGCAGATCCGCGCCGGGCAACTCCAATGGATTGGGCTCGCCGCCGGTCGCCAGCACGGCTGCATCGTAATTCACGGTTTGGCCATCGCGCAGGTGAAGGGTTTTTGCTGCGGCGTCGAGCGAACTGATTTCGCCTTGAATGCGCTCGATGCGCTGCTCTTTATAAAAATCTTCATCGCGCAGCGGTGGGGTTTCTTCCGGCGACATTTCCCCGGCGAGGACAAATTTGCTCAGCGCCGTGCGGTCGTAACCGGCGTCAGGTTCGCGGTCGATCATTTTGATGCGCCCGCCGAAACCCTTTTCCCGCAGCGCCGCCGCGCACGCAGTACCTGCCGCACCGGCACCGACAATCACGAACGTGCGTGTATCGTCAGCCGGCGGGATGTGCGGATCGGCGATCGGCTGGTCATCCACCCAAACCTCATCGCCGCGCACCTCCAGCGGGTAACGCTTGAGGCTGTCGAGAGCGGGCGGTTCACACAACGCACCGTCTTCAGCGCGAAAGGCTGCCTTGTGCCACGGGCAGATCAGCCGCCCGTGACACAACGCGCCGTCAGCCAAAGGCGCGCCGGCATGCGGGCATTCACCCTGAAACGCTCGTAATTCGCCGGCGGCACGCAGCAACACAATCTTGCAGTCGCCGATTTTCACTTCCAGACCACGATCTTCAGGAACATCGGCGAAACGGGCGACACGGTGCAGAGACATGTTCGGCTTCCTCGTGGGGATTTCTCTTTCGAGTTTGCAGCGCAGTGCGAGGTTCAGCCATTTGCTACTGCCAAGGCACGAACGGTACAGCTATAGTTTGCAAGCCGACGACGGCCCAACTGCACAAGGTGCTCCCGGAATGACCCGATTGACCTCTCTCAACCCTTGGCTGGCGGCCATTGCCGTCGCCCTTTGCGTGCAGTTTCCGGCGCAGGCCCAGGAGCGCTTCACCCTCAGCATCCCGGGTGTGTCCGATAACCGTCTGTTCACTTCGGCAGCGGCCAGTGATGCGGCCGGTTGCGGCGGCAAGAACCAGTCACCGGCGCTGAGCTGGAACGCCGGCCCTGCCGGGACCCTGAGCTACGCGATTGTCATGCACGATCCGGACGGCCAGAAAGGCCTGGGCGTCGATCACTGGATTCACTACGGCATCAAATCCACCACGCGACAGATTCCGGCGGGTGTCGGCGCCAAGTCCAGCCTTGAAGGCGTCGGCGGCACCAACAGCAAGGGCAACACTCATTACATGGGACCGTGCCCACCGGTGGGCGACAGCGCGCATCACTACATCATTCAGCTCTACGCCCTGGATCTGGCCCCGGACGCCTTGCCTGCCGGTTTGACCCGAGCCGAACTGATGGAAAAAATCAAAGGCCATGTGCTGCGCAACAGCAGTGCGGTGCGGCGTTACCATCGCTGAATGGGGCTGGCCAGCTGCGCGTTCCGTCCGGGATGCGCGGTTACCCTTGGCATCGGCCGATGAAAGCGAGCACTATCGGCGCTGTTCCTGACGGTCGACGCCGGGCAGGGCGCTTACCCTATGGATGACACGCGTGATTCATCCAGCGGGAAACTTGCGGAACAACCCGCAGGTCCCAGATAACAACTTCACCCCTTCGCAACGTCCATTGCTGATGATGTTTTAAAACTGCGGGCATCCGTTCGATGCCTGAGCGTTGGCATGGATGGCCGAGTGCAAGTGTTTCCCCCGTGGTTCCGACCGCGCGTGGCAAGCGCAGTACCTAACGCACCAGGATTTAAAGCGATTGAGCATGAACCCAAATAAAGATTCGACATTTGCCTATCAGGCCGTTTACCGCTATCTCGTCGAACTGATCGAAGCCGCGAGCCCTGAGGGAGAACAGAAGCTGCCGTCGTTGCGACAATTGGCGCAGCGCTTGAATGTCTCAGTGTCCACGACCAAATACGCCTATTCCCTGCTGGAAGACCAAGGGCGTATCTACGCTCGGCCGAAGCTTGGCTACTACACCCGCGCCATGCCATCGGCGCTGCTCAACGAAGGTTCGCCGAACCTGCTCGACAACGTGTTCTCCAACGCTCGGCAACCGGGAATGCTGGCGCTGAGCAGTGATGCCCCGGCCATGCTGCTGTCGCTGGAAAACCCGTTGTTGATGACCGAACGCGAACTGACGCGCCAGTACCCGCGCTCGCATGCGCCGCTGTATCAACCGTTCGGCGAAACCGAATTGCGCAGTGTACTGGCCGATCGTTATACCCGTTCGACGCGTTGCTACTGGCGTGCCGAACACGTTTACATCGGTTCCGATCTGCGCAGCGTGCTTGATTTGTCCCTTGAGGCGTTGAAGTTGACCGGCACTGTGGCGCTGGTGGAATCGCCGTGTTCGTGGGCGGTTTTGCGGCAACTGCACGCGGCGAAAATCCGCGTCATCGAGGTGCCGCTGGATGACGATGGCCGCTTTGACTTGCTCAAAGTCCAGGCGTTGTTGCAGAGAGAACCCATCGCTCTGGCGGTGTTGTCCTCCACCGTGAACATTCCCCACGGCAGTCTGATGCCTGCCGAGGACAAGCAAGTGATCTGCCGCTGGCTGGCGGAGCGGCGCATCTGGCTGTTCGAAAATGACTGCTATGGCGAATTCAGCTTCGTTCCTGCAGCCGCGCGCTACCGTGACTTTGCCGACCCGGAACGGCTGCTGGTGTTTTCCACGTTCGACAAGATCATCGGTTCGGAGGCGCCGTATGGCTTTGTGCTCAGTCGCTTTCAAGGGCCCGAGCTGCATCGGCTGTTTCTGGAGCGAGCCTTTCGTTTGTCGCCGATTCGGCAAAAAGCGATTGCCAAGCTCTACACCACACGGCGCATCGACCAACACACGCAGATGTTGCGCAGCATGCTGATCGACCGCATGCAGCGCATGAAAGCCATGCTGCACGAACACACGGAGGGTCAGTTACGCATTGTCGCCCCGCAGGGCGGCGCGGCGTTCTGGATCGAGGCCACGCGCCCGGTGAACATGCGCCGGGTATTCGAGCGCTTGTTGGCCAAACGCATCGTGATTGCGCCCGGCGAAATCTTCAGCCAGCAGGGGGCGTGGCAGCATCATTTGCGCCTGAGCTACACCATCGACTGGAGCAAGGACATCACCCACGCGCTGAAAATGCTGACTCAGGCCATTCAGGATGAAGGGTCGATGGCTGGCGCTCAGTTGATGCCATAGCAATGCCGGAGTTCGGGGAATGTGCCCGCGCGGACTTCGTCGGCGAACGCCTCGCACGCCTCGCGGATCTGCGCGCCAACATCGGTGTATTGCTTGACGAAGCGCGGTACGTGATCACCACCCAGCCCTAGCATGTCCTCGGTCACCAGCACCTGACCGTCGCACGCCGGTGAAGCACCGATGCCGATGGTCGGCACGGGTGAAAAATCGCTGATCCGGCGCGCCACGCCTTCGGCCACGCCTTCGAGCAACAAACCGAACGCTCCGGCCTCAATATGGGCGCGCGCATCGGCTTCGAGGTTCATGGCGCCTGCTTCATTCATGCCCTGGGCCTTGAAGCCACCCATGGTGTTGACGTACTGCGGCATCAGGCCGACATGCGCCATCACCGGGATGCCGCGTTTGACCAGAAACTCCACGGTTTCGGCGAACACCGCGCCGCCTTCGAGCTTGACCGCATCGCAACCGGTGCGCGCCATCACCTGCGCGCAGTTGCGATAGGCCTGCTGCGGCGATTCCTGATAACTGCCAAACGGCATGTCGGCAATCACGCAGGCCAGCTGGGTACTGCTGACCACAGCGCGGGTGAAAACGATGGTTTCCTCCAGGCTCATGTCGAGCGTTGAGCTGCGGCCAAGTCCGACCATGTTGGTCGAATCACCCACCAGGATGAAGTCGACAACGGGGTCCATCAGTCTGGCCATCCAGCTCGTATAGGCAGTCAGGGAGACAATTTTCTGTTGCCCCTTCATCGCGACCAATTGAGGAACGGTAAGTCGTTTGGTTCGGGTATGCAGGCTCATGGCTCTCTTCCTTGTTAAGCCCCGTGGTCGGGGGCGTCAGTGATTACAACCAATCCCTTTCCCATCCACGCCATGCGTCGTAATCAGCGTCGATGCGTTCGCTCTGTGGGTGCAGCAGAAACACTGCAGCCGGTGAGCTGTTCAGGTCTACGGTGGGGGCAATCCTTGCCCCTTCGGCGAAGCGGAACCTGGCGTTGTGAAAACTCGGCAAGGCTTCCAGGCGCTGGCGCACATGCTCCTGCGCAAACAGCCCGTGGCGGTGAGCGATCAGGTTCATCCCCCGCGCGTGTTGCAACAGCTGATAACGTTTCGGCCACTGCGCCAGACGCGCCGGGTCCAGATAACTGAGGCAGGTCAGGGCCACCTGATCGTTGCCGGTGGCCGCGTGCAGGGCGGGCGGACAGGCCAGTCCGGACAGGCGTGCACCGGTTTCCAGCAGGCGCGGGCCATTGCCGGTCAGGATCAACTCGGTGTGCGCCGGGCCATGCACGATCCCCAACGCGTCGAGCACGCCTTGCACATACTCAATCAGTTGCGGCAGCTCGCGGGCGTCCGCCGGCAGCAGGTCCTCGCGGTCATAGATCTTGCGGCCGTCGGCGGCGAAGGTCTTCGAGCATTTCCAAACGTCGGTGATCCAGTGCTCGCCCGCGTGGCTGACGGTGTTGATCACGTATTCGGCGCCTGTCAGGTATTCCTGCAGCAGTACCGCTTTATTGTTGAGCATCATCAGATTGGTGGCGCCGAGGATCGACTCGATGGCTGCTTCCAGCTGCAGCGCATCGTGGCAGATGAACACGTTGTCCGAGCCGGCACTGTCCAGCGGTTTGGCGACTACCGTTTCGCCGCCGCGGGCCTTGAACCAGACCAGCGCCCGTTCCAGCGAGCTGGTGCGCAACTGTGCCGCCACCGGCAACCCGGCCTCGGCCACGCGTTCAGCCATCAATGACTTGTCGCGACGCGCGGCGGAGGTCGCCGGATTATTGCCGGGCAGGCCCAGGCGTGCGGCCAGCAAGTCCGCCAGTTCTACGCCGAATTCGCTGCCAGTCAGCACGGCGGCCGGGTGATAGGCGGCGAGTTTCAGCAACAATGCTTCAAGGCCTTCTTCGGCGACGCTGAAGTCCTCGATGAACAATTCTTTCGGGCAGCTCGCGGCAAATGCGGCCGGCATGTGCGCGCGTGAACGCACATGGAGCAGAGGCCGCTGTCCGGCCAGTGAGCGGGCCAGCAGGGCGCCGGTCGAATAAGCGTCGACCAGAATCAACGGCGCGGCGCTGGAATCAATGCAAGGGTTGGTCATAACGGTTCACCGTGTAATGCAACATCTGAAACAGCTCGGACGAGCTGATGCCGGGGCCGTCCACTGACCAGCCACTGCTGCGAGGCAACGGCAAACTGCCGGTGTTGCCCCAGCGCAGCGCGCCTTGATCGTCGATACGGGTGGTGGCGCGCCCCGGGTTGTCCGGGTGCAGGCAGTAGGGAATGTCGAGCAAGCCGCGCGCGAAGGCCTGCACCAGTGCCACGCCGATGTCGGCGTGCAGATTGAGTACGGTCTCCACCAGTCGCCGCGCTTCGAACAGCGTTTGCTGGTAATAGCCGGCGCTGCCCGCGTCAATCGTCGGGAGGTCGCCGGCGGCGACTTCGGCGGCCATGCGCAAGGCATCAAGGTTGTCCTCGACCGAGGGAATCTGCCGCGATTCGGCGATGGTCTTGACGATCAACCGCTCGCAACCTGCAGCCTTGGTCAGTCGTGCACTGTCGCAAATCAAACGCCGTGCGCCGTGGCTGGAGGTCGGGAACACGCCCATGTACGAATACACCACGACATGCCAATGATCGCCGTCGAGATACCGGGCGGCCAATTCGCGCAATGCCTGCAACGCGCCGAAATCCTGTTCCATCGACGTGCCTTGGGCGTAGCTCAACGAGACGCTGCGCACCCCGTGCTGACGGAAAAACAGGGCTTCCAGCAAGGTCATGGCGATCAGCAGCGAGGGCGGGCACAACTGCCCCAACAGACAGCCGCCGAAACTCTCGATATGCGCATGCTCGGTCGCGCCCGCCAGCACCTGACAGCTCTGCGCCCAGGCACTGACCGCCTCGGCCAACGGCAGACGGCTGTAGGGCATGCAGTACGACACCGGGCCGCCCTCCGTGGCGTCCAGACCCAATGCTGCCAAGCGCTGAAAAACGTTCTGCGGTTTGGCCGTGCCGTGGCGGATCTGAATCGGGAACTCCGCGCTGTACAGTCCGGCGAGCATGCCGCGCACCGCTTCGATTGGATGGCTGATGATCGGAAACCCGTTCATCGGCGCCGAACTGTTCAGGCACTGCAACGCACTCTGGTAATCGCCGACCCGGGTATAGCTGTCGAGCGTGATGGTGCCGATGGCCGCGCAGGGCAGGGCGGCGACGCTCGCCAGCCCCGCGCGCATCTGGCTGAGTGCGCCAAAACCCATGCGCGGTTGCACCACCAGCTCATCGCGGGCGCGGGCGCGCTCGATGAACTGTTGAAAATGGCCGCCGTTGAACGCCGTCATGCTTAGCGTCCCGAGACCAGTTCAACCACGGTTTCACCGGTCGCCGGGTCGTAGCGACTGATGCGCCCCTTGTGCGGATCACCGGCGCGCACCCGCGCGATCAGCGTGACGTCGCTGTCGAAATCGATGCGTTGATGCGCATACAGACTGCGCAACGCCGGCAGCGGCAGGCCGCTGACCTCGCTCAGCCACTGACCGAGGGCCGGATCGTTATGCTCGCCAGCGAGCACCCGGTGCAGATTTTCGAGATCGGCCAGACGCTGCGGATGGCATAGCCCGACGAAGCTGGAGAACTCGCGGCCACGATCAACGAACGGCGCAAACTGCATACACACCAATTGCATTTCATTGAGTCCGAACGCCTGCTCGGCGAAGCGCTCGGCGAGCGTGCGACGCGCCTGCATGCCCTGTGCATCGACATAGGCCGACATGGCCAGATCGATCAGGCGCTGGGGCATTTCTTTCTTGCGCATGAGCGCCTGCGCCAGCTCCAGGTATTCGGCAATCCCCTGGTTGTAGCTGCGACCTTGCACGTACTCGGCCTTGAGCCCGCGAAAGTGCGCCATCAACATCGGGTTGGCGCAATCGGATTCGGTGAAGCTGAATGCCAGTTCTTCGAAGCGAAAATCGAGGAATTCGGTGATCAGTTCCCAATGATCCTCGACCTTGTAGCTGACCAGATCGTAAATACTGATGAACGCTGGACCGGCGTTGTCGTCACCGCAGGCGACGCGTCGTTCCTCGCGTTGCTGATCGAAGCCTTCGCCGAACAGTTCGATGAAATAGCTCTGGGCCACGCCATCCAGCGCTTGCAGCAACCCGCGAAAGCCCTGCCTGCGGCATTCTTCGACATCCAGTCCGAGACGCTGCGCCAGACGCATGATCCAGGTGAAATAGTGCTTCTGCTCTTTGCGCGAATCACCGGTGACCACTGCATCGACGCCGCCCTGCCACCACGCGGCGCGACCATAGAAATCCGCCACGGCGAGGTTGCAGCTGTTGCAGAAGGTCGGGCGACCGTCGCCAGCGGTGCGGTGGCCGTTCATCAATACGTCGAAACGGTTCATCGCCTGTACATCGTCGGGGAACGGCAGATGCCGTTCGAACGGGCGAATCTGGCGGTGATCGACCACCAGCATTTCTACCCGCGGATCATCGAACAGGTGCAGCGCGCGGTAGACCCGATCAATGTTGGCCATCACCGCATCCGGTACGCCGGCATGGCGCATGTTGGCGATGCGCAACTGAAAGGTGCGGCCATGCAGGATCGACAGCTGTAACTGCGTGGCGCGCAGCATGGCTACGGTGTACGAGCTGTCTTTTCCGCCGCCGTAAGCGACCATCAATTTGTAGCCGGTCAGCCCGTCGAGACCGCCCGCAGCGTCAATCAGACGCTCGCCGAGGACAGCCACGGCGCGACGTTCGTCGGCGCGCAAATAGTGGTTGAGCTGACCCAGTAGGGGTTCATCGTTCAAGGTTTGGGAAGTTGTGGAGTTCATACCGGTTCAGCCCGAAATTGGAATGCCTGAGTGGTGTGGCGGATATCGTTTTCAGTGGCCACTTCGCTGCCGCCGACAAAAATGAAGCGTCCGCTGTGCAGGGCGTCGTAGCTGCCGCCGGCCTCGAGAATCTGCCCCGGCTCGGGCAGCAACTCGCGCCACAGATTGGGCACGGTTTCGCGCAACGAATCGGCTTGCACTACCCGGCACGGCAGGGCCGCGGGTTTCGGGATCACCAGCCATCCGCCGCTTGGGTCGTGGCTGACGGCGGGCACCGGCACTTGATCGCCGGCGAGGCGGCGCAACCAATGCTCGTAGAGATTGACCCCGAACACTTTGTTGATCAGGTGCGGGACTTCGCTGCCGCCGACCCGCGCACCGATTTCGAGGAACACCAGCGAGTCGTCCGGTTCGACGAAAATTTCCAGGTGGAACGCCGTGCAGCGCAGATCGAGGGCACACATGATCTGTTGGCTGAAAACCTCGATTCGCGCGCGCAGGGCCGATGCCTGGACGATCACCGAACCCAGCGGCTGCGCCTTGGCGAAATCCAGGCAACTGTTGATATAACGTGACACCACCTGAAACGGCACGCTGCCGTCGACATCGACGAAGCCGTCGATGTGGTAGGTCTGGCCGTGCATGAAGCCTTCGATCTCATAACGCGACAGGTCGATGCTATTGAGCAGCGTGCGCAGGGCGGTCTCGTTTTCGACCTTTTCCACGCCCATGCTCGCGGCACCGTCCACCGGTTTTACGATCAGCGGGAAACCGATTTCCCGGGCAAAATCCACGGCCTGTTGCACCGACTCGCAACGCGCAAACGGCGGCACCGGCAGGCCTTGGTTTTGCAGGATTTCCTTCATGCGTGCCTTGTCGCGATAAACCGCCACTTCGTCCGGACCGTGACCGGGAATGTTCAGGGTCTGGCGCACGCGCGCGGCGATTTCCAGGGTGAACTCGGAGAGGGCAATCAACTGATCGACGGGGCCGACGCGTTCGATGACTTCCTGCACCGCGCCGAGCAGTTGCTCGTATTGGTTGACGTCAGCGACCTGTACCTGATGAGCGATATGCTGCGCCGGGGCGAGTACGCCGTCGGCGCCGAGTGCATCGACCACGTAGCTGATCCGGTGTTGTTGATGGTCGAAGAAATCTTCGTAGCGAGTCAGTTCGTTGTCCCAGCGGCGCCCATCACGAAAGCGCGGCCAGCGGTTGACGATAACGATGTGCATCGTGGTAATCCTTTGAATGGGCGAAGTCAGCCGTGGTCGGGGGTTCAGCCCCAGGACGCCACGCTGTTGGCGAGTACGGAGTCGGCGTCGGGCTGTGCGTGCAGCGAGCCCAGATAGCGGCTGAAGGTGTCGATAGCGTCGGGGCCGACGAACACCTGGTTGTAACCGGCATCGATCAAAGATTGCCGGACTGCCAGGGTTTCATCTTCGGAAGTGGTCAGCTTGCCGCCGATCACGCAGGGCAGGTGCGGGTGTAGCCGGCGCACCTGGCGAATCAGCTCAAGGCCTTGCGAGTAGCCGTGGCCATTGACGCTGCTGACCACCAGCAACTGCGTGCGGCGCTGTTGCAATGCACTGAGCACCGTGCCCACCGGCGTGCAGCTGCCGAGGTTCTTCACGTTCAAACCGTGCTCGCCCAGCCACAGTTGCAGGTACACCAGATTCCACATGTGCGAGTCGGACTCGACGGTGGCGAGCAGGCAGTGCGGCAGAGTTTTCATTGGGATGCCTCCATGGCGAGCGATGGACCTTCGAGGGCGAGGCGAAACCGCCGGGTGGTCAAAATAAACAGCAGAGTGCCGGGCACGGTCAGCACGAGTGCCAGCACCAGAATCAGCACCTGCACGCCGTAGACGTGGCCGACGCTGGCGGTGAGCAAACCACCCAGCGGATAAGAGAGCAGGTTGACCAGATAAAACGGCCCCATGACTTTGCCCAGATGAGCGCTCTCGATCGCCTTGATCCGCTGCGTGCGGTTGAACACGTTGAACAGCGCGCATCCGGCCATTGCCAGCAGGAAACTCAGGGCATACAGCAACACACCGCTGGCCACACCCATGCAGATCAGGCCCAGACACAGCAAGGCAAAACCCATTGCACCGAGTCGATAAATCGACATGCGCGCCAACAGTCGCGGCACCAGAATGAAGTTCAACAGACCCAGCGCGCCGGCCCCTGCATTCATCAGACCAAACACGCCGTCGGCGGCGCTGAACACGCCGCTGATGACGAACGCGTTGGCGCTGAGCACGGCAGCGAATGCCAGATTGATGCTGAAATTCAGCCCGGCCAGCGACAGCACTGGCGGGTTGCCAAGCAACAGGCGCCAGCCGAGCGCGAGATCCTTGAACACGCTGGTCGGGCGACTGACGGAGCGCGCCGTCGGCAAGCCTCTCCAGAACAGCGCCGCAGCAAACAGTGCGACTGCCGCCAGCCCCAGCAGCCAGCGCTTGTCGGCATACATCGCCAACCCGGCGGCGAGTGCCGGGCCCAGCGCCATTGCCAGCAGCTCCATGTTTTGCACCAGCGACTGACAGTGGGCGAGGCGTTCAGGGCCGGCGATCAGCGGCACGCTTTTTTCAACCGCCATGCGCACCGGCGCCATCAGCACCGACAATACGATGCCGTTGCCGATCAACGCCCAGATCATCCATTGCGGCTGATACCAGCAGATCCCCAGTGTCACGGCGAGGCTCAGTCCCCGCGCGGTATTGGCGCCTCGAAACAGCAGGCGCCCGCCAAACCGGTCAGCCAGCAACCCGGCGAACGGATAGGCAATCAGTGCCGGCAGCCACTCCAGTGCAAACGCCACACCGGAATAGCGCACGTTGCCGGTGAGCTGGAAAATCATCAACGGCACGGCAAACAGCACGGTCTGCTCCGCCAGCAAGGCACACAGCAACCCGGCACCAAACCAGCGAATCGCGCTATTGCGTGCAGCGCTACTGATGTCATGCATGCTCGCGGTCCCAGACGGTTTCCAGCTCGCGCAGATAAGGCAGCACGTATTTGCAGAAACGGCGCATTTCGTCGCGGGTTGGCCAGCCAGAGAAAATGAACTCGCTGACGCCGACTTTCTTGTATTCGAACAAGTATTCGGCGACTTCCTGATAGCTGCCGACCACGCACAATGCCGGACCGCCACGATAGGCCACGGCACCCGACCAGAGCATTGGCGACAGCCAGTCGTGTTCAGCTTTGTCGGCAAGGCGGAACGAGGTTTTCACCGCTTCCGAATCGCAGCGTCCGACGAACTCACGCACCCATTCGCGATGCTGTTCGTCCGGGTTTTCCATCATGCTCTCGACCGCGGCCAGCGCTTCGGCGCGGGTTTCGCGGGCGAGTACGTGCATGCGAATTCCCACCGAGCAACCGGACTGCAAAACCGTGCGGGCGGCCTCGGCAATTCCTTGCGGCGTATCGCCGTAACGCAGCCAGCAATCGCTGTGCTGGATGGCGATCTGCTGGGCAACGTCCGAGGCGCCGCTGAGATAAATGCGCGGACGCTCGGCGTCCTTGAACGGCAACCCGAGCTGGGCTTTTTCGATGCGGTAGTGCTTGCCGTGGTAGGTCAGCGGTGATTCGCCGCTCCAGAACCGATTGAGGATGTCGAGGAATTCGCCGGTGCGCTCATAGCGTCCGTCGTGCGCCACGAAGTCGCCGTAATAGGCTTGTTCGTCCGGGGAAATGCCGGCGACCAGGTTCAGCGAGATACGCTTGTCCGACATCCACGACACGGTGTTGACGATCTGCGTGAACAGGGTCGGCGGCACCAGCCCCGGACGGTAAGCCAGAATGAATTTGACGCGATCGGTCTCACGCACCAGCGCGCCAATCATCGGCAGCGGATCGGGCATGTGGTAGCTGATGCCCATCAACAGCGAGTCGATACCCAGCTCATCGGCTTCCTTGGCGAAATCGACGATCCCGGCGAAGTCGAGGGCGCCGGTGTCGTATTTTTCCGAGGCCTTTTGCTGACCGCTATCGAGCGGCGAGCACCAGTGAATACGCAGTGCAGACATTGTGTTTCTCCATGGCCAAGCCTGCCGCCGCGAGAGCGGAGCAGGCCTTGCGAGTCAGGTCCGGATCAGAACAGGAAGCTGGTACCGACCGTGCGGTCGAACAGCGCCACATCGCGGATGCGTCGCTTGCCACAGATGAACTTGAGCAGACGCTCGATGCCCAGACCGCCACCGGCGCTCGGGTGCAGCAAGCCGCGCCGGGCGACTTCCAGGTAGTTGGCGAACGGCTGCAGGTCCATCGACAGCTCGTTCATGCGGTAGACGATCTGCTCGTACTCGAACTCACGCTCCGCGCCGGACAGGGCTTCGCCATAGCCATCGGGATAGATCAGGTCGTAGTTGTTGTAAGTGCCGCGCTTGCCAGGTGTTTCGCGATCATAGAACTCGCGACGGTAGTTGGTGACGAAAAACGGCGTGTGCGCTTTGGCCGACATGATCTTCTCGAAGTCGTCGCCATGCTCGGCGCGCAACTCGTCGGAGCTGTAGATCGGGAACGCTGTGGCGAAGTGCGGCAGTTGCCGGCCGAGCTGGGACAATTCGGCGGCGCAGTGCTGATTGACCTCGCTGAACACATGCTTGATCAGGCCTTCGATGAGGGCCATGACCTGATGCATGTCACCCTTGCGGATCTCGAAATCGAACTGCGAGAACTCCAGCAAGTGGTTGTCGGAATCCTTGATCTCGGGTTTTTCCAGACGGATGTTCGGCGCGACAATAAAGATCTTGTCGTGGCCCTTGGCGGTCAGCGCCAACTGCTTGTGGAAGATCATGCTGGCGGTCAGTTTCAGGCGCCGTTCTTCATATTGTAGTTCAGCGGGATACACCGCGTGATTCAACGGATCAGTGATTGGCGACATCAGGATCGGCATCAACTGTTTGAAGTCGCGTTCGAGCAAAAACTGTTGCAATGCCTGTAGGACACGTCCCCGGATGATGGCAATGGATTCTATGTCTGGATTAGCAAAATCGGCGAAGTTACTTGTAATTTCTTCCATGATGGGCCAGATATTCAGGGAGTTAGGGAGGCCTGATTATTGTTTAATCGGAAGAAAACTCAATGTACAGATTTCGGCTAAAAAGCAGCACAGAGCCTCGGTTTTGTTGTTCGCATGGCCTTTTGCGTGGACGATATCGCGCTGTTGAAATTGATCAATTGGCGCACCTGGGGGCAGTTCGTTCGGGCCCCTGTTGGCAGGCGTCGTTCTCTATATCTGTCAATTCAGAGTTTGCCCATGACTGCCCTGACCGGTTCGCGATCCCATCGGTTTTCCAGGTCTGACTACAAGACCTTGGGCCTTGCCGCCCTCGGTGGCGCACTGGAAATCTACGACTTCATCATCTTCGTGTTTTTCGCACTGACACTCAGTCAGCTGTTCTTCCCGCCAGAGATGCCGCAGTGGCTGAGATTGCTGCAGAGCTTCGGCATTTTTGTCACTGGCTATCTGGCACGACCGCTCGGCGGAATTCTGATGGCGCACTTCGCCGATCAGCTGGGGCGCAAGCGCGTGTTCAGCCTGAGCATCCTGATGATGGCGTTGCCCTGCCTGCTGATCGGCATCATGCCGACCTACGCTCAGATTGGTTACTTCGCACCGTTGCTGCTGTTGCTGCTGCGTGTGTTGCAAGGCGCCGCAGTCGGTGGGGAAGTGCCCAGTGCCTGGGTGTTCGTCGCCGAGCACGCACCGGCGGGTCATCGCGGTTATGCGCTGGGTTTCCTGCAAGCCGGACTGACCTTTGGCTATTTGCTCGGGGCGCTGACCGCGACCCTGCTGGCGCAAATATTCACCCCTGCCGAAATTCTTGATTACGCGTGGCGCTTTCCGTTTCTGCTCGGCGGATTGTTCGGCGTGATCGGTGTCTGGCTGCGTCGCTGGCTGAGCGAGACGCCGGTGTTCATGGCTTTGCAGGCGCGCCGTGAGGCTGACGCCGAACTGCCGTTGCGCACCGTGATGCGCGAGCATCGGCACATGTTGTTGCCGGCGATGATTCTGACCTGCGTGCTGACTTCGGCAGTGGTGGTGCTGGTGGTGATCACCCCGACGGTCATGCAAAAAAGCTTCGGCATGAGCCCCAGCCATACATTCGCCCTGAGCAGCCTCGGTATTGTCTTCCTGAATATCGGTTGTGTGATTGCCGGGTTGATCGTCGACCGGCTCGGCGCCTGGCGCACGGTCATGCTGTACAGCGTGCTTCTGCCCGTTGGCGTGGCCCTGCTTTATGGCTGCCTGATCAGTGGTGGTTCTTGGCTGGGGCTGGCGTATGCACTGGCGGGATTGAGCTGTGGTGTGGTCGGCGCGGTGCCGTCGGTGATGGTTAGTCTGTTCCCCGCACACATCCGCGTCTCGGGCATTTCGTTTACTTACAACATTGCCTATGCACTGTGGGCGAGCACCACGCCGTTGTTGTTGATCGGGCTGATGCCGTGGAGCCCGTGGGTGTGCGTGGCGTACAGCCTGGTGATGGGCGCGGTGGGCGTTGCCTGCGCTGCGTATTTCGGTGGGCGCAATACGGTTCAAACCAGCCATGCGCTGGTTGCCGAGCGCTAGGGAAGACAATTTGCAGCATGCGCACTATGGGTTTGCACGGACGGCTATTCGATGACCGATTTACATGACTTGTCGGCGGCACAACTGCTGGCCTTGTTTGCCAGTGCTGAGTTGTCGCCGCTGGAATACTACGATCACCTGCTGGCGCACATCGAGCGCTGGGAACCGAGCATCAATGCGCTGTACGCGTTCGATCCGCAGCGCGTACTCGATCAGGCGCGCGCGTCGACTGAACGCTGGAGCCGTGGAACCCCGCGCGGCATGCTCGACGGCATCCCGGTGACACTCAAGGAATTGATCGCCACTGAAGGCGATTGCATCCCCCAAGGCTCGCGTGCCACGACGTTGATCGCGGCGACTGCCGACGCGCCGCCGGCCGCGCGTTTGCGTGAAGCCGGGGCGATCATTCTGGGCAAGACCACGGTGCCGGATTTCGGCATGCTGTCGTCGGGGTTGTCGAGTTTCCATGGCATCACGCGCAACCCGTGGGACACCACGCAAAACCCCGGCGGCTCGAGTTCCGGCGCGGCGGCTGCGGCGGCAGCTGGTTATGGTCCGCTGCATGTCGGCACCGACATCGGCGGCTCGGTACGCCTGCCGGCAGGCTGGTGTGGATTGGTGGGGTTCAAGCCAACGCTTGGACGGATCCCGATTGATCCCTATTACACCGGCCGTTGCGCGGGACCGATGACCCGCACCGTGGATGATTGCGCGCTGATGATGCGTTATCTGGCACTACCGGATGCACGCGACGCTACCAGCCTGCCGGCGCACGCGCTGGACTGGAACCTGCAGGCACCGTCGATGCAGGGTCAGCGCATCGGGCTGATGCTCGACCCCGGCTGCGGCTTCCAGCCTGAACATGAAGTGTGTGAAGCGGTGCGAGATGCCGCGCGAATGTTCGAGGCCCATGGCGCGCAGGTGGACTTGATCGGGTCGCTGATGGATCGACAGTTGCTCGACGGCCTCGATGATTTCTGGCGCGCCCGCCAGTTGTCGCAACTGCAAAGCTTGAGCACGGCGCAACGCGACAACGTCTTGCCCTACATTCAGGACTGGGCAGCACCGGCGGCCGGGATGAGCGCGGTGCAAGCGGTCGAAGGTTTCAATCAGACCTTTGAAATCCGTCGTCGCTGCGCGCAATTGTTCGGCAACTTCGACTTGCTGTTGTCGCCGACCAATCAGGTCAGCAGTTTCCCCGCTGAATGGCCCTCGCCCGGCAATGACCCGCGCCAGCCTTTCGAACACATCGTGTTCACACTGCCGTGGAATATGGGCGAGCAACCGGCCTTGTCGATCAACTGCGGGTTTACATCCGGGGGTATGCCGATCGGCCTGCAAATGGTTGCACCACGGTTTGCCGATCAATGGTTGTTGCAGTGCGCCAAGGCTTACGAAGGCTGGCGCGGCCCGATCAAACACTGGCCGTCTGCGCCGCCCCGCTGATCCCGACAGTTGTCGCAGGCCGCTCAAACGCCAGGCGCGTGGGCGGCGTGCACTCTTTTTACAGGCACTTTTCCATGCAATCACATGTACGTCGGGCGTTGCTGCCGATGCTGCTCATCGCCCAGCCTGCTTATGCCGGTGAACCCGTCGCAGCACAGGATCAAGCGACCGGGCTGATCGATGGCAGCCACCTCAACCTGAATTTGCGCCACTACTATTCCAACCAGCACACCCGGCGCAGTACCCACCTGGTGATCAAAAAAGCAGGCGTCGCACAGCCCACGCGCCAGCGCGACACCTGGGTGCAGACCGCGATGCTCAATTACATCTCTGGCTACACCGAAGGTTGGGTGGGCTTTGGTGTCGACGCCTCGCTGTTCAGCGCAGTGACCCTCGAGCGTGGCCACGGTGCGGTGGCCAATGGGGGTGACCGGGTGCTGGTCGACAGCGATGGCGACGCGGTCCCGAGCTGGAGTCGTCTGGGTGTCGGCGACGTGAAACTGCGAGTGTCGAGCACCGAACTCAAGGCCGGACGGATGCTCACGGAAAACCCGATCCTGCGCTACAAAGACAACCGTGCCTTGCCGTCGACCTTTCAGGGTATTGGCCTGAACAGCAACGAACTCGACTGGCTGGCGCTGCAAGCGGGCAGCTTCGAGCGCGCCATCCCGCGTACCGGCACCGGCAGCGAACGCCTGACTACCACCTTCGGCAATCGCGCCTACAGCGGTTCACGTATCAGCTATCTCGGCGCGACAGCCAAAGCGCCCTACGGTCTGACATTGAGCGCTTATGGCTCGCGGTTCGAGGACATGTGGCAGCAATACTATCTGGGCGCGACTCACGTAGCGGGGGATCGCGCCAATCTCGCGCTGAAAACCAGCCTCAACTACTACCGCACGCGCGATCAGGGTGAACAAAACCTGGGCTTCATCGACAACCACGCCTACAGCCTGGCAATCACCGCCGCCCATGGCGCGCACGCCCTGACTACGGCGTGGCAGCAGGTGTTCGGCGACGAATATTTCGACTACGTGTGGGAGTCCACAGGCAACTACATGGCCAACTCGCTGTACTCGGACTACAACGGCCCGAACGAAAAGTCCTGGCAGCTGCGCTATGACTTCGACCTCGCCAGCTACGGCGTGCCGGGCCTGACCACCAGCCTGTGGCACGCCAAGGGCTGGGGCATTGATGGCACCCACTACAGCGGCGACCGCGACGGACGCAACACTGGCTACAACGTGCGCGGGCTGGAGGGTGCCAAGCACAACGAAAATGGCTTGATGCTCGCCTACGTGGTGCAGTCTGGCACCCTGAAAAACACGGTACTGCGCAGCATCGTCTATAACCACCGCGCGAGTGGCGGGCAGATCGACGGCAGTTACGACGAGTTCCGTCTGGTGGCGAATGTACCGCTCAGCCTGTTTTAAATGCGCCGAGAACGCCGGCAGTCTGCGGCGTCATCCACAGCAGAAATATTTCAACGGCGTTAACCCGCACGCAACGGACGGCCCGTCTCAGTGGATGAATGATCAATTTCATCCCGAGGTCAGCCCCCATGTCTCTTCCTCTTTTACGTCCTGTAGTGGTCGGTATTTTGCTGGCCATCGGCGGTTGTGGCGTTTCTTCCAAACCTGATTCCGCTGCTGCACCGGCTCAGCCTGAAGCCTTGGTGCAACATGAAGCGATCATGGCTGATGGCGCCATGGTCAAGCGCAGCGTTCATCCGGCACCCATTGCCGGTTTTGCTGCAATGCCTGCCGGGGAAAGTTATCCACAAGGCTATCGCGACGAACAGCGTGAGCAATATCAAACGCTGGCCGACAACCCCATCCACAGCGTCGCCGAAACCCCGGTCTCGACCTTCAGCGCGGACGTGGATACCGGCGCCTACGCCAATGTCCGTCGCCTGCTCAATCAGGGACGCCTGCCGCCGGAAGGCGCGGTGCGACTGGAGGAAATGGTCAACTATTTCCCTTACGACTACGCATTGCCCAGTGACGGCTCGCCGTTTGGCGTGACCACCGAGCTGGCAGCATCGCCGTGGAATCCGCACACGCGCTTGCTGCGCATCGGCATCAAGGCTTCCGACCGTGCGGTTGCGCAATTGGCCCCGGCCAATCTGGTGTTTCTGGTCGACGTGTCCGGCTCGATGGATCGCCGCGAAGGGCTGCCGATGGTCAAAAGCACGCTGAAATTGCTGGTTGACCAGTTACGCGATCAGGATCGGGTTTCGTTGGTGGTGTATGCCGGTGAGTCCAGAGTGGTGCTTGAGCCCACATCCGGACGAGAAAAAGCGAAGATTCGCACAGCCATCGAGCAATTAACTGCGGGCGGCTCCACCGCTGGGGCGTCAGGCATCGAACTGGCCTATCAAATGGCGCAACAGGGGTTCATCGCCAAAGGCATCAACCGCATCCTGCTGGCCACCGACGGCGACTTCAACGTCGGCGTCAGCGACTTCGACAGCCTTAAACAAATGGCTGTGGATAAACGCAAAACAGGAATTTCCCTGACCACCCTGGGTTTTGGTGTGGATAACTACAATGAGCACTTGATGGAACAACTGGCCGATGCCGGCGATGGCAACTATGCCTACATCGACAACCTGCGCGAGGCGCGCAAAGTGCTGGTGGATCAACTCGGCTCGACCCTCACCGTGGTGGCGAAAAACGTCAAATTGCAGGTGGAGTTCAACCCCGCGCAAGTCAGCGAGTATCGCCTGCTCGGCTATGAAAACCGTGCGTTGAAGCGTGAGGATTTCAGTAATGACAAGGTCGACGCTGGCGAAATCGGTGCAGGACACACGGTGACGGCGCTGTATGAAATTGTTCCGGCAGGCGAGAAGGGCTGGCTGGAGCCGCTGCGCTACGGTAAATCTGAGAAGGCTGTTTCCGAGAAGAGCGGGGAATTGGCGATGTTGCGTGTGCGTTATCAACAGCCTGAAGGTGGGAAAAGTCTGCTGATCGAGCGGCCGATTACCAATCAGGTTGTGCCAGCCAGCGAAGATTTGCGTTTTGCTGCGGCAGTCGCCGCGTTTTCCCAGCAACTCAAGGACGGTCGTTACACCGGCGACTTCAGCCTGAAAGACACCGAAGCGCTGGCCCGTGGTGCGCGAGGCGATGATCGTTTCGGTCTGCGCAACGAGTTTGTGCAACTGGTCGAACTGGCGCAGAGCCTGCGCACTTCAACCGCATCGAATGCGCTGCCCACTGAGCGACGGATTGAATAGTGAGTCGTCTGAAAGGCTTCATCAGTCAGCTGTTTGCTTCGCCGGACAGCCCCACCGCCAACAGCGATGAATCGCTGTTGGCGCGTTATCGCGAGGGCGACGGCGCGGCGTTCGAGATCTTGTACGCCCGCCACCGTCAGGGTTTGTATCGGTTTCTGCTCGGTCTGAGTGGCAAACCCGAACTGGCCGATGAAGTCTTTCAGGAAACCTGGCTGAGCCTGATCCGCAGCGCCAGTCAGCCACAAGGACGGGCGACCTTTCGTACATGGCTGTTCCAGATTGCCCGCAATCGCCTGATCGACCACTGGCGCAAACATGGTGCCCGGCAACCGCTGCACGACAGTTACGATGAGCAAATCCACGCGGTCAGCGACGAAGCCACCGACCCCGAACAACTGCTGAGTCTCAGTCGTGACAGTCAGCGCCTGGAAAGCGCCCTGCAGATGCTGCCCACCGATCAACGCGAAGTGTTCCTGCTGCGCGCCCATGGCGATCTCGACCTGGCGCAAATCGCCAGCCTCACCGAAACACCGCTGGAAACCGTCAAAAGCCGCTTGCGCTACGCCCAGCAAAAACTGCGTCGGCTGCTGGCCGAGGAGGTACTGACATGACTGACGCCCGCCAGACACCCGAAGATTCGGTGATTAAACATGTGCGCGAGCAGCACAACGCTGAACCGCCAACGCACCTTGATGCTTTCATCCTCAATGCTGCGCACCGCCACACCCCGCCGGCTAAGCATGGTCTGTGGCAGCGCTGGCTCGACGCCTGCCGCAAACCGCGCTGGCAAGTGGCGTTCGCCAGCCTCGTCGGCGTGGCACTGATGCTGTCGTTGGTGCAGCGAGCGCCCGAGCCGCAGCAGCAATTCGACTTTGCGCCCGCCGCCAAACCCGACGCGCCCCTTGCCCGTAAACAAGCGCCCGAAGCATTGTCCGCCCCAGCTCCCGCGCCGATGGCAGAAATGGCTGCGCCGATGCACAGCGAAGCGTTCAGCGCCGACGAAGCCAAAACCAGCAAACGCGCGGCCGCCCCGGCCAACGGTCTCGACGAACAACTGCGCGAAGTGCTGCGCCTGCGTGAATCCGGGCAATCACAAGCCGCCGACAGCCTGTTCAACAACCTGCACAAACGCTACCCGAACGCCGACCTCGATGCCCGGCTCAAACAAATCCAGAAGAACTGACTGCCTGTGCGCCCAGCCATTTGGCATTGCCCCGCAAAACGCGCACTATCGGGCCATAGCTGAAGCGCTGGAGAACACCGTGGCACCAAAAATCGACCGCATCGCCCAACTCCTCAACTGCCCACAGAAGGGTGAGGAGATGCGGCGCGCGATTACCGAAGCTCGCAAGGAGTTTCTGCTGAACCAGTCGGAAGAAGACGTCGTGGAAGAAGACGAGGTTTTTGAGGAGATTGGGGAAGAAGAGGATGACGACGATTACGATGAGTTTGACTGGACGACGGAGTGACCGTCGCCTTAAGTCAGTATCGCGCCCACAAAAAAGCCCCGGACCATCACAGTCCGGGGCTTTCTCGTTTGAATCAATGGCGCACCAGGCGGGATTCGAACCCACGACCCCTGCCTTCGGAGGGCAGTACTCTATCCAGCTGAGCTACTGGTGCAGCG
>OFQU01000033.1_pt1 | contig 25372 bp, 19 predicted proteins | sample 1542981 | NCBI WGS metagenome assembly OFQU01 (sample SAMN07774233, study PRJEB24372) | wastewater metagenome | isolation source: Exp Tend CN 90WW | collected 2016-02
GGCTATGCACAACGTGACAGCCGTCCAGAGAACTTTGGCAACAAAGGCACCTATGGTCAACGCGACGCGCGTGATGAAAATGCGCCACGTAAACCTTTTGGAAATAAAAGCTTTAAGAAGTTTTAATTTTTAAAGTCCAAATTTGAGCCACTTTCGAGTGGCTCTTTTTATATGTGTTTACACTGCACAATAAGCCCTCTTTCTGTTCTAGATCAGAAAAAACTGCAAGCTCCTTATAAAAAACGCCCAACTTATTGAGCGTTTTTATTCCCCCGCCAACAGCAGCCCATTCATGCCACACTTTGCGGAATGGCGCTAAGTAAGCGTTTAGTATATTCGTGCTGTGGAGACTGGTACAAATCATCTGAATTGGCTATTTCCACCAAATCACCATGATTCATGACCATGATTTGATCTGAAATATATTTCACTACAGACAAGTCATGTGAAATAAAGATATAACTTAGACCAAACTCATCCTGTAAGTCTTGCAGCAAATTCAATACTTGGGCTTGTACCGAAACATCCAATGCTGATACCGACTCATCACAAATCAAAACCTCAGGTTTTAAAGTTAGGCAGCGGGCAATAGCAATACGTTGACGCTGTCCGCCTGAAAACTCATGTGGATAACGATAAAAAGCCTGTGCAGGTAAGCTCACGCGTTCCAACAAGTCCAAAGCCATCTGTTTGCGTTCAGCATCATTCGCGCCGATATGATGCACCTGCATCGGTTCCATCAAAATCTGCCCGACGGTAAAACGTGGATTGAGTGATGCATAGGGATTTTGGAAAATAATTTGAATCTTGCGTTGATACAGAGTAAACTCTTTTTCTGACATGGCCAAAATATCTTGACCTTCAAACAGTGCTTTACCCCCCGTTGCCTCCTGTAAGCGCATCAGCAATAATCCGATGGTCGTTTTCCCCGAACCAGACTCACCCACCAAGCCCAAAGTCTTGCCTTTTGCCAGTTGGAAACTCACGCCTTTGACCGCTTGGAACTCCTGTTTGCCGAATAATCCTTTACGACTATAAAATGACTTTTTAAGGTCTCGCACATCTAAAATGATCTCTTCTTGGCCAGTTAAGCCGCGAGATCTTTGTTGAAGTGACTCGACATCAACGCTATGCGTTTCAATATAGTCATCACCCTTTTGCTGCATGAAATCACTGATCATCGGCAAACGCAGGGGACGTTTAGATAGTTGCGGACGGCAGTGCAACAACGCTTTGGTATAGACATCTTGAGGGTGTTCAAGTACAGATTTAACCCAGCCTTGTTCACGAATTTGACCATGCCGCATTATGATTACCTGATCGGCAATTTCCCCGACCAAAGCCAAATCATGGGTAATAAACAGCATCGACATTTGATGCTTCTTCCGCAAAGATTCCAGCAAATCTAAAATTTGCTTTTGAATGGTGACATCCAGTGCTGTCGTCGGTTCATCGGCAATCAATAGTTTGGGTTTACACGCAATTGCCATAGCAATCATGACGCGCTGCTGCTGCCCACCCGACAATTGCCCCGGATAAGTATCAATCTTGGTTTCAGGAGATGGAATTCCAACTTCTATCAACAGTTCCAAAGCACGTGCACGCGCCTGCTTACGACTCATGCCCAAATGTAACTGCAAAATTTCTGCAATTTGTGAACCCACCGTAAACACAGGATTTAAGGATGACATCGGTTCCTGAAAAATCATGGCAATATCTTTGCCGCACTTTTTCCGCATTTCACGGCGCGGTAAGTCGAGTAGGTTTTTCCCCTCAAACAGAATTTTACTGTCCAAAGAAATTTGACTACTTTCAGGAGGCAATAGTCCCATGGTCGCTAGCGATGTGACCGACTTCCCACTGCCTGACTCCCCAACCAAGGCCACAGTGGTATTCACTGGAATACTAAAACTGATGCCTTTGACCGTTTCAATGTACTGCTTTTCTTCATTTTTAAAGCTGACACGCAAGTTTTCCACCTGAAGTAAGGTTGGCGCTGTCATATGATTAAGTTCAGACATTCTCATGCTCCTATTTCAGTTTCGGGTCTAATGCATCACGCAGTGCATCGGTAAACATTGAAAATGCAGTGACCAGAACAGCCATCGCTACCGAAGCAGCCGCTAACTGCCACCACTTACCTAAAATCAACTCACTTTGAGCCTCATTCAGCATACTGCCCCATGACACCACACCGACAGGGACACCAAAACCAAGGAAGCTCAAAATCACTTCTGACTTAATAAAGGCCACCACCAATATTGACATTTGAACCAGTGCGATATGACTGACATTGGGAAATATATGCACAAAGATGCGTCGGCTATGACTCACTCCAATCGCTTTTGCCGCCAGCACATATTCCCGCGAAGTATGCTTCATATATTCGGCACGAAATAAACGATATACTCCCGTCCACCCCGTTAAACCCAAAATCAAAACAATCGATAAAACGCCTTTTTGTTGTAGTACTGCGGCAATCGCTAAAACCAAGAGCAAATAAGGAATCGAGGTGAAAATGTTATAAAACCAATTCAAGACATCATCGACCCAGCCACCAAAGTAGCCCGAAATGGCACCTAAAACCGTGCCAATCACCACGGCAAGAAAAGCTGCGACCAAGCCAACAATAATTGATGTTTCTGCACCTTTAATGGTTTTCAGTAAAACACTTTGTCCCCATTTGTCGGCACCTAAAATCAGGCTTTGTTTGAGTTCCGCTTGCTGATCTAACAAATGCCCATCCAACGCTTGATCAATCGCTTTCATATCTTCGGCTAAAGGATCAACAACCCCATAGTAATCAATAGCACCACCTACACCCTGTTCAGCAGCAATTTCTGCGTTGAGCTCACGAATCACATCTTTTAAAGGATCAACAGGGTTCTCAGGCACAGCCGCTTCGACTTTTTGTGCTTCACTTTGCCTAGTCGGTATCGCTGCTGCACCGATAAACGTAGGTGGTGCATAACTCACCGCAACTTCTTTATTCCAGCCTTTTGCAATCAAACCTGTAGACGACAGGACTAACAGCACCAAATAAAACAGTACGATTAGGAGGGAAAACATGGCTATTCGATCGCGCTTTAATCGGCGCATGGCGAGCTGCCATAACCCTGTAGATGCTGTTGTAGGTTCAGCAGTATCTGGTTTTCTTTTAGTGAGAACACTGAGCATAATTCACCTACTTCAACTGTACACGTGGATCGACCCATTTATAAATCAAATCGGCAATCAAGTTGAAAAACATCGTTGCGAGAGCAACGTACACAGTAATGGCTTTAATCACAGGAAAATCACTACGCTCTACCGCAATAATCACTTCACGACCAATGCCCGGAATACCAAAGAAACGCTCAATCAAAAATGCACCAATCAGCAAAGCAGGTAAACTTGCCATCACGTCTGTAATAATCGGAATTGAGGCATTGCGTAGCACATGCACACCTAAAATGCGCCTTTCGCCAATCCCTTTGGCACGTGCAGTACGAACATAGTCTTGATTGACTTCATCCAAAACAAAACTACGATACAACCGTAAAGTCGGGGCAATACTGACCACCAACATGATCAGAATAGGTAATAAAGCATATTTAAAGAGGTTTTCGCCAAAGCTATCACTCCAGCCTTGGACTGGAAACCAGCTCAACTGATAAGCAAAGACATACTGGAAAACAATGATATACACCAAGATACTGATCGACATGCCAATCGTACACAGCATCATCACCATACGATCTGTTAAACTGCCGCGCACCGCTGCTACCGCCAAAGCCAACACAATAGAAATGATGGTCTGTAAAATCGTCAGTGGAATGAGCAAAGTCAGCGAAGGCCCGAGTCGTGTCGTAATGATTTGCGATACTGACTCCCCTGTACTCCAACTCAGCCCATAATCAAAAGTCAAAATCTGCTTAATGAAAATCCACAATTGCACATAATAGGGCTGATCGACCCCAAGCTGCTGTCGGATATTTTCAATCTGTTCAGGGTTCGACATTTTCCCTGCTAAAATATAGGCAGGGTCGCCACCGACCCAGTTAAACAAGAAAAAAATCAGCAACACCACCCCAAGCATGGTCGGGATCATTTGCCAAATTCGACGAATAATATATGCCAGCATAAAAATGCCCCTTATTTCACCCGTTGACCGGTAATTTCATCGAAAAAGGCTTTGTTATCAGGCTCACGACCCAAAAAGTCTTTGACCAATGCTTTGGCAGGTTTTTGACCACCTTGGGACAAAATCGTTTGACGATAGTGCTGTCCCACTTCAGGATTATTTAAGTTATCACCAAAGGCTGAAAGCATGTCCAACGCCATCACTTCTGACCACATATAGCCGTAATACCCTACTTGATAACCACCCATGATGTGACCAAACTGCCCCGGAAACTCGGTGGTTGGAACATAGCCCAAAGCCGTTGCCCCTTCCATTTTTTCCCAAACCTTTAAGGGCTGAACCTCTCGTGCATCACTGCCATGTAGCGCCATGTCATACTGTGCATATAAAGTTTGACGTGCATAATGTAAACCACGCCCATAGCTATGCACGGCATTGAGTTTGGCAATTAGCGCATCATCCACACGTGGGCAGTCAGGTTTGCAGTAGTCTGCCACCTTTGACAAAGTCTCTTTACGTCGCGCCCATTCTTCATACATTTGTGACGGCGCTTCGACAAAGTCCCGTTCAACCGAAGTTCCTGACTGAGATGAAAAGCGTGTGTTGGATAAAATGCCATGCAACGCATGACCAAACTCATGTACAAAAGTTTCTAACTCATCGCTATTTAAACCATTGCGGTTAAAGTTAGTCACCAGTGCTGAAATCGGTTTGCGCCCAGTTAAGCTACTCCCGCCATAAACACCCCACACAGCAGCATGTCCATATTTACCTTTACGTGGAAATTTATCCATATATAAGCCGCCGAGCAGTTGCCCAGTTTTGGCATCGGTCACATCATAATATTCCACTTCATCTTGCCAAACCTCGACTTTGGCAGGCTTAAACTTGATGCCATACAGGTTTTCAGAAATGGCAAATAGCCAGTCTTGAGAGGCTTGCGTTGGGAAGTATTGACGTAGCTGTTCTTGGTCGACCTGATACTTGGCTTTGCGTAATTTTTCACTCCAATATGCTTCGCTCCAACGCTCAATACGGGCTTGCTCAACAGGAATATTTAAACTTTGCGCTTTAAACTCACGTAGAGTTTGGACTTCCTTTTTCTCTAGGGGAGCTACGGTAGCATGTACATCTGCCAAGAATTTATTCACGGTTTCAGGGTTTTTCGCCATCCGACTTTGCAGTACCCATTCGGCATAACTAGACTTACCAAACAGTTGTGCTAACTCATAACGTAGGTCCATGGCTTGCTTCAGCAGCGCCAGATTTTTCTCGCCACCACGTCGGGTAAATGCAATTTGATAACGCTTACGTGCTTCATCGTTATCTGCCAACTCCATAAACGGACGATAATCGGGATACTCAAAACCGAGTAAATAATTACCTTTGTCATTTTTCTTTAAGCCGTCGATATAACTTTGTGGTAGGCCTTTTAGCTCATCAGGGCTAAATTCGAGTTTTTCAGGATTATCACGGACATTACGCGCATACTCTTGTTCAATTTTTGCCAGTTCATCAAAAATCGCTTTTAAGCGTGCTTGTTTATCCGCTGAAAGCTGTATCCCTGTTTTTTCAAAGCCCTCCAAAATATCTTCACGGAACTTGGCTTCAATCGGATCAGCAATTTTTATTTTCTTAATTTGTTGATATAGCTTTGGATTCTGATACACATCGGTTTGGAATTGGCTAATTTTAATTTCACAGTCTTCAGCCGCTTTACGCAGTGCTTCATCAGGGTCAACATTGCTATACAGACCAATCGGGCCGTAAAAATCTTCAAATGATGCAAAAATACGATCCCATTCAGCCAATACAGGCGCTGCTGCCGTTTCGTTTTTAAGGGGCTTATTTTCAAACGTTTTAAGTTGCTTTTTCACATCCGCAATTTTGGCATTACACATTGCAGGGATGTCTTTGGCTTGAAAGCTGGGTAATGTTTGGCGCTGTGCTGTTTCCGCCAAAGCCATCTGACTCATCCCTAGGCCCAACATGCACAATGCAGTGAATTTAAAATGTTTCTTTTTCATCATGACTCCAGTTTTGTTTAATTTCTATTTCTTCAAATCAATATCGATATACATCCACTCTGCGGGCAGTATGGGATGCTTTTTAAAACCAATTACCCGCGGTTGCGCCAAGATATTGCGATAACGCGCGCCAATTACCTGTACAGGCATATACACTTCCAGCAGGCGTGACATTTTGGCGTAGATTGCATCGCGCTCTGGACTCGGGGTCATCTTCTGAGCTTGTTCATATAGGCGGTCATATTCAGGAATTTTGGCGCAGCCATTGTTGGTGATCTTGATGTTTTTGCCATAAAACAGCTGCATAAAGTTATCTGCATCTGGGTAGTCTGCAATCCATGCTGATGCTTTAAACATGGTTTTACATTGTTTTTCTAATTTCAAAGCCTCAGCAAAAGGCATCGACTTGGTGGTCATTCTGATTTTGATACTGTCTAAAGTTTTCTTCCAAAACTCGGCCTGTTGTTGACTGCGTAAATTATTGCCCGAAAGCGTCATCTCAATCACCAAAGGTTTCCCATTCGGCTGAGTACGCCAACCATCCGCAGCGACTTTATAGTGATAACGATCTAACAATAAATTTGCCGCTTTGACTGAGTAAGGAATACTGCTTCGATAATTGGGATCATAGCCCACCACACCACTTGGAATCGGTGCTTGCAGTTTTTGCGCATCACCTTTTTGTAAAATATTGATGTAATTATCGGCTGAAAATGCCATAGCCATGGCACGGCGCAAGGCGATTTTATCTTTACTTAAGCCGCCGACCACTGGGTTTTGCATATTCCAATAATGATAGTCAATCGAAGGATCAGTGATCCGTGACAGCTGTACACCTTTCTTGATCAGTTCCGGTTTTAGTTTTCCATCTTGCAAGGCTTGAACCGTCAACTCACCATCTAAGGCAAACAAATCCACTTCATCTTTAATAAAGGACAACCAGCGTGATTGTCCTTCTTCCATCACCTGAATATCAATCTCGCCAATTTGCGGCATTTTTTTGCCTTGCATGGCTTTGACAATCTTTTGGTCCTCAGGCGTACTGGCCTTAAAGTTCCAAACAAAACTTCGGAAATCAGGATTGGCCTTTAAAATGATCCGCGAACCCGGCGTCCAACGACTGAGCATATACGGCCCCGTTCCTATTGGATGCCCCATCACAAAACCCGCTTTGTCACGATATTTTTCGATGACTTCCCGTGCAACCGCGCCCGCAGGCTGATGTGCCAGCAACATTGGAAAGTTCTGATCAGGGCTGGTCAGGCGAATAACTAAGGTATAACGGTCTGGTGTTTGCAAGCCCGCGACAGATTGGTCGTAATTGAATTTTCCTGTTTTCTGCGCCTGTTTCAGCAAAGCCTCCATCCCTAAGATTCGCCCATCAAGCAGCCAACTGTTGGGTGAACGCAAGCTCGGATCCAGTAAGCGCTTAAAGGTATACACATAATCAGCTGAGGTCAGCTCACGCTTTTTACCTTTAAACACTGGGTCCGCAGCAAAATAAATCCCCTTTTGCAAACGAATGGTATAGGTCAATCCATCCGCGCTCACCTCGGGTAAAGCCGCAGCTGTTCGTGGTACCAATTTCGCAGGTGAGGCTAAATAATCATAGGTAAACAACGTTTCAAAAATCGAACCATTAACATGCGCCGAGTACAAGTCATGCACGCCCGCAGGGTCAAAGCCTGTTTCAGCCACAGGAAAAACATAACGTAAAACTTTTTTCGGGTCGGCAGGGCTTTGTGCAAAACTGGAAACTGAACTACTCAGCAGAATGCTGCCTGCCAAAATTCCCAAACCCCATCGTTTCAATTTCTGATTTAGATCTCTCATTATGTTCTACATCTCAATTATTTTTTTATGGGCTGAATATCAAGATATTGCCAATTGGTATTCATCATCGGATGTGCTTTAAAACCCTGAATCTGTGGATGTAACAACCAATTTCGAATGCGACTGTTATGAATAATCCATGGATTATCGGCTTCAATTTGACGACTGAGTTTTTCATAAAATGGCAAACGCTGAGGCGGTGGTAAGGCCATAGCCTGCGTATAAAGTGCATCATAGGCTTTGGACTGATAGCAACTGAGATTGCCCTGCGCCGAATTGGGCCCATACAGCAGCTGAGCAAAGTTTTCCCCTTCAGGATAGTCCGCAATCCAAGCCCCACCCCAAATCATGTATTTACATTGCATTGCTGCTTTTAAATTGTCAGCAAAATTACTCACCACAAAGTCGGCACGCAGGCCAATCGCATCTAAATTTTTCTTCCACAGTTCAGATTGAATCACGGAACTGGAACTGTTTTCAGTCATAAACTTAAGCGTTAGAGGCTGACCATTCGGTAGCCGACGGTAACCATCTCCCCCCTTTTTATAACCGAAACGATCCAGTAATTTATTCGCCAAGAGCGGGTTATAGGCCACGCTACTCCGATAATTCGGATTAAAGCCTTGTACCCCCTCAGGCACCAACATCTCCGACTTCACCGCCTGCCCTTTATACAGTTGTTTAATCGCTTCTGCTTGGTTATAAGCCAGACTAATCGCACGTCTTAATGCAACTTTTTCAAGCCCAAAACCGCCCACTGTAGGGTCTTGCATATTAAACATGGTATAGGTGATTTCAGCGTCTTTATTGGGAAAATGTTGAATGCCTTGCTTGACCAGTTCCGGTTTGAGTTGATTACCATTTAAAGCCTGCGGTACTGCATTGGAAGTCAGTTTGTCAAAATCGAGTTGTCCCGATTTGAACGCGAGCCAGCGAGACTGTTCTTCTTCAATAATACTGACGCTGACTTTGCCGATTTGTGGCATTTTTTTGCCTTGCATCTCCTTGACCAGACGGTTGTCCCAACTTGAACCTGTAGATTTAAAGTTCCATGTAAAACCACGATATTTCGGGTTGGCCACCAGTTCAATACGACTCCGCGGTACATATTTACTCAGTTGATAAGGCCCTGTCCCCACTGGATGCTGCGCAATTCGATCCCCATAAAACTCCACCACTTCCCGCGCTGTTCCACTAAATGTGGCATAAGCCAAGATATACGGGAAATTATAGTCAGGACGGGTTAATGTGATTTGTAGTGTGTATTTATCGAGGGCTTTTAAACCCGGAATCACGGCATCGTAATTAAACTGGCCTGTTTTCTTGGCTTGAGCAACAGCAGCATCGCCACCGACAATTTTGCCTTCAATAAATGAATAGGTCGGTGAGCGGTTTTTCGGATCCATAATCCGCATCATGGAATAAATATAATCCTGCGCCACCAACTCCCGCGGCTTGCCTTTGAAGGCCACGTCATCGCTAAAATAAATATTGGGCTGAATTTTAAAGATATAGACTTTGCCCTCTTGTTCTATTTTTGGCATCGACACTGCTGTATTTGGAACCAATTGAGCGGGGCGTGCCAAATAATCGTATTTTAAAAGCGGTTCAAAAATGGCTTGGGCAATACTACCACTATAAAAATTATAGGTTTTAACCGTATCAAAACCATCATCAGGCGCTTCATAAGCGATATTTAATACTTTGTTTGGATCTGCAGGCGACTTTGCATAGGCAGAAAAGCCAAAACCCATCGCAAGGGATAAAGCAGCAAGCTTCAGTTTTTTTGAATTCAAGTTCATACCTATACACATCTTTTTTTAAGCAAGGTGATCTCATGCCATCCATGTTCAATGTCAGTGTTTTATTTTTCAGACCACACTGACAAAAACTTAAAACATAAGCCCATGTTTTATAAATTAAATTTTAATTATCAAAATTTAAAAAACGGTCATGGGCAAATATTCACCTCAGCAACAAAGCGAATATCATGCCACGCCTATTTTTTCTAATTCCTTAGGATGTTGTACCATAAGTCGAAAAATGTTCCATCCAATTTATACGACTAAGCTTCAGATATAACTTAGGTAAAACATCGATTTCTTTTTGAATAGTAGCCCTGCCGTTTATTCGCGTCAGATGATAAAAGTGAGGCCATACAGTTATCCCTCTGTCATTGCGCACACTATCTTTTTACTTCTTTGATGTCATTTGAATTATTTTTCCAGTCGATATTCATGAAAAACATTTTCGTCACTGCAAAATCTTCATTTTTAGTTTGAGCGAAGTTCGGCTTGAAGCTTTCAAAAATTTAGCAACAACTCATCCTCCAAATGCAGCATGATCATGCATGCTTTGGAAGAGGATGAGTTTCATTCTTTTTCACATGTAAACCATAAAAGTAAAAAGATTACTTCAATACGGGAATGTCGATCCACAACGCTTGCGGAAAATGTGCCGCCAAATAAGCTTTTAAATAGGTCGCCGTATCTTTAGAAATGAGTTCATCTTGAGATTCATCATTTAGGTTATAGGCTAAAGCATAGAGTTCCAAACCACGACTTTTCAGTGCTTCTAAACTTAAAATGGTATGGTTAATACTGCCCAAACGCCCCGAACTCACCAAAATGACAGGCAGTTGCTTCGCTGCAATATAGTCAATACTGAGTAAATCTGTGGTTAAAGGCACCATCAAACCACCCGCACCTTCTAACAACACCACCTCATATTTTTCAGCCAGCTGCTGAGTAGCACGCTCGATTTTTGCAAAATCAATCTCACGACCATCAATTTTAGTCGCTAAATGTGGCGATGCAGGATAACTAAAAATTTCAGGCATGGTCAGCTTACTGTCATCTTCTGGAAACCAGCCCATCCCCATAATTTCACGGTGCTGTTCAATGTCTTCAGAAACATCAACATTGCCCGTTTGCACTAGCTTTTGGGTAATGGTTTTTTGGCCTTGTTCATTCCAAAGCTTGGCTAAGTAGCCCGTGGTATAGGTTTTCCCAATGCCTGTATCGATTCCACTGATAAAGTAAACTGATCCAGTCATGGCATTCTCCGTGCAATACAATAAATAGGGTGATAACTCAGGCGATAATGAATCTGACCTGATGTATCGAGTTGTGAAAACTGTTGATAATCTTGATAAAAGCATTCGAGTGAGTGCTTGGTCCAACGGAAGCTCGATGCAGTTGCCGTGACACCTGTGGCTTTTAAGTGTTGTAGTATCTGTTTCGGTGTCGCAAAGTCTAAGTACTCAATCTGTTCAGACAAATGCAGAACTTCAAAACCTTGGTTTTGCAATTTTTCCCGTAGTTCATCGAGGTTGACATAATCTAAACCTTGCCCCGTTAAGGTCTTAATCTCTTGTAAATTCCACTCCCCAAAAGTGGAAAAACAAAATAGACCTTGTGGAAGCAGACTGTCATTCGCTTTCTGAAAAACAGCATCAAGATTCGTCATCCACTGCAGTGCAGAGGTCGATACTATCAGTTCTAAATGAGCTGGAAAAACAAGCTGTTCAATATCACCCAATAACCAGTCTATATTCGAATAACCCTGAAAGTGCTGCTGCACCTCGGCATACAAGTCATTCAGTAGATAGTGCTGAATTTGGAAATCCTTCAGCAAAAGATGGCTTAAATTGCCTGAACCACAACCAATTTCAAACACCCGCTCAAATTGCGTTTTAGTGGTATAACCTTGGATTAAATTAAAAAGCTGGCGTGCGATTTGCTTTTGCACAACCGCATGCTCACTATAGCTTTGCCCTGCCTGAGCAAAGCGCAATGCGACTTGTGCTTTATCAATCTCTAAATTCTTCACGACTCACTCACAACAACTGAATCAACTGATCTAAATCAGTATGGCGAACTTGAGCGGTCAAGGAAATACGTAGTCTAGAACTATGCTGCGGCACAGTCGGTGGTCGTACAGGCATAATATAAAAACCTGCTTGTTGCAAAGTTTTCGCCTTCTCTACCGTTTTGCTTGAATCCCCGATGATCACTGGGACAATTTGAGACGTTGATGGACAATCAAAACCTTTGGCTTGAACTGCTTGCTGTAGGCGCTGACTTATACTGTGTAAATGCTGACGTGTGGTCTTTAACTGCAAGACTTGTTGCAAGATAAAGTTACTCCACGCCATGCAGATCGGCGGTTGTGCCGTACTAAAAATCAATGGGCGCATCGTATTGATCAGATAGTCTCGAATCACAGGGTGACAAATCAGATAGCCACCGATTGAAGCTATAGCCTTACCCAAAGCGCCAACCAAAAAGTCGATCTCATCAATCACTTGGTATTGCTCGGCACAGCCCAAACCTTGCTCACCACGCACACCAATACCATGTGCTTCGTCAACATAGAGCATGACTTTTTCAAACTGTTTTTTGATGCGGACCAATTCAGCCAAATCGGTTTCGTCACCATCCATACTAAAAATGGACTCCGTCACCACAATGATTCGCTCAAAAGTATCATCGGTATGATATTTTTGCAAAAGTTGGGTTAAATGTGCCAAGTCATTATGGCGATAACGTACCAACTTCGCTGTCGATAAACGAATACCATCAATCATGCTGGCATGGATTAATTTATCAGCCAGAATTAGCGTTTTACTGTCCGCTAACGCAGGTAAAATACCAATATTCATGTGATAGCCGCTGTTGAATACCAAGGCAGCTCGACCATGAAAAGCCTGACTTAGGCTGGCCTCAAACTGTTCATATTCTGGAAAATTACCCGTCAATAAACGTGAAGAAACTGAACTCATCCAGCGCTGTGTATTCGGTGTTTCATCGAAAAACTGTTCACGTAATTCGATATTTGCAGCCAATCCTAGATAGTCATTCGATGCCAAATTCAACATCTCATGATCATGGATTCGAATCATCCGCCCTTGCTGCACATTGGACGTAAACCGGCGCAAATTGCCTTGCTGTTTAAGCACATCCAACTGCGCAGCAAAATGCTCTACATGCTTCATACAGCAGGCTCCTGCATCTGTACGACCACTTCAACCAATTGCTCAAGCAAGGTCTTCAGTTCCTGTGTACTAATCACATAAGGGGGCATCACATAGACCAGTTTTCCAAAGGGTCGCACCCAAATACCACGACGGACAAACTCCTGTTGTAAGGTCTTCATATCCACATTAAACGTCAGCTCAACCACACCGATAGCACCCAATACACGAACTTCATGGACATATTCAAGTGACTGCAACGGGGTCAAAGCGGTCCGAAGTTGTGTTTCAATGCGTTGAATATTGCTTTGCCAATCTTGTGAAATGAGGAGTTCTGTACTTTTCGCCGCCACCGCACACGCCAAGGGATTGGCCATAAACGTTGGGCCGTGCATAAACACACCCGCTTCGCCTCGACTGATGGTTTCAGCAATATGCTTCGTGGTTAAGGTTGCAGACAAAGTCATATAGCCGCCTGTCAAACCTTTACCCATACACATAATGTCAGGTTCGACCTGTGCATGCTCCCAAGCAAAGAGTTTCCCCGTACGCCCAAAACCCGTCGCAATTTCATCAAAAATCAGTAAAACACCATATTTTTCACAGAGCAATTTGGCCTGTCGTAAATACTCAGGATGATAAAAACGCATCCCGCCTGCACCCTGAACAATCGGCTCAATAATCAGCGCGGCGATACTTTCATGCTGTGTTGCTAAGGTAGTTTCAAGTTCCCGAATGTCCTCTTGATCCCATGCTGCATCAAAGGCAACTTGCGGTGCAGGAACAAAAATACGGTTGGGTAAGCTTGAGCCAAAAATTTGATGCATCCCTGTGACAGGGTCACAGACCGACATCGCATTCCATGTATCACCGTGGTAGCCCGAACGCGGGGTGACAAAATTGGTTTTGTTTTGTTTCCCAAGCGACGTCCAATACTGAACTGCCATCTTTAACGCCACTTCAACTGCAACAGAACCTGAGTCTGCATAGAAAATTTTATCTAAACTTGGCGGGGTAATTTGCAACAGTAATTTGCCCAGTTGAATGGCGGGATCATGACTAAAACCACCAAACATAATATGCGACATGTTTTGCAGTTGATCCGTCACAGCCTGATTCAGTTCAGGATGATTATAGCCATGTATGGTACACCACCACGAAGACATGCCATCAATCAACTGACGACCATCCTCTAGTTCAATGGTTGAACCGAAGGCTTTTTTGACTTTAAAGGTGGGAAGCGGATTGGTCATCGAGGTATAAGGATGCCAAATATGTTCCCGATCAAATGCTAAGTCATCCAACTCACCATCCAATTTGGCATTGATCTCAGTCATCCTTAACTCCATATCGACTACAGTTACAGCAGAATTTCAATTTGACTGATCTTAAACCTGCGCGCATCAAAAAGAAATTGCGATATTCGCCACTCAACGAATTGTTTAATCCAATTTTTGTAAATATTGGCAGATTTTGTCAGTTACTTCATCGGTATGAAAAACTGGAAGCCCATGTGAACCCCTTAAAAGCATCGCATCTAAAAAATTTGCACCTAAAGCTTTTAAATTATCCAAAACTTTGTAGCTAACTAAAAAATCTTGTTTAGCCAACAGATGGAGTTGATGTCCCGTATATTTTTGTAAGATCTCAACCGTATTTAAATACTCTAAACAATTGAGTCCCTGTTTTAATAGATCTAAAGACTGAAGCTGAATCAAACTTTGCAACTGCAAAAAATCTTGCTTGGTGGTTGCCGTCCCTTGGCACACCATAAATCCAAATTTCTTTAATGTTGCAATCGCGTCTGCTTCGAAGGATTGTTTAAAACTTTGAAATGTCGCTGGACTCATTGCAGTTTGCCAATTTTCATACGCCACAAAGCACGGATTTGAAGCCAAAGTGATTAATACTTTTTGCTGTTGATACTGCTTTTCCACAGCCTCAACCAATAAAGTCGCCAGTTGCCCCCCCAAAGACCAACCGATCAAGACATCAAAGTCTTTGGCTTGTTCAGCATGTTGCTGCAACACCTGTGCGTCCAATCCATTAAAAATATTGATCAGCTCAACCGTATGCCCTTGGTGTTGCAAAGCATGAGCCAAAGGTTGTAGTAACTTGGTCCCACCACCCCAGCCTGTGATGAGTAAAATACGTTGATTCAATGCCGACTCTAAAACTGTAAATTTCAAACAGTATGAAACCTCAGACTCCATTGCAAAGCAAGCCTTTTGAATAAGCACTAAATCGAGCTGAAGAAGTTCAGAGTTGGATCTGAGAATATCAGCACTTTAGCGCCTTAAAATTTGCTAAGATCAAGTCAATACTTTTCAGGACAGCCTACATCATGAAAATAATGCAAATGGCAACGATTAGCTTAATTTCGCTGGGTAGTTTCTGTGCCATCAGTAGTGCCACTTATGCAGCACCGGCTTTTTCAAGCGCTTCATCAGACCAAAAACAATGGGTCGGCAAGCCCGCACCGAGTTTTAAGTTACAAGATCAAAATGCCAAATGGCATGAGCTCAAACAATATCAAGGCAAATGGGTCGTTCTGTATTTTTATCCGAAAGATGACTCACCGGGCTGCACCCAAGAAGCCAATCAGTTCAAATCGCTCTACCCACAATTTAGCAAAAATAATGCAGTGGTCTTAGGCGTGAGTTTGGACAATGTACAGTCACATCAAAAATTTTCTAAAAAGTTGGGACTGAATTTCCCTATTTTGGCTGATCACAATCATCAACTGGCAAATCAACTCGGCATCGTGCGGAACTTGGGCATCGCGAAAATTGCGAAACGTGAAACCTTTCTGATTGATCCACAAGGTACGGTGGTCTATCACTACAGCAGTGTGAATACCCAAACCCATGCAGGACAAGTATTAGCAGATATTCAAAAGTTCTCTAAAAAATAACCCATACAAAAAAGCCTTCGAAGATTGATTCGAAGGCTTTTTGATTACTCAGTATGTAAATACACATGCCACCTTTACATAAAACTGGTAGCTGGCATCTCTTACATTTGAGACTGAATATAGTTTTGCAGACCAATCAATTCAATTAAACGTAATTGTTTTTCTAACCAATAAGTGTGGTCTTCTTCAGTATCTGACATTTGCTGACGTAACATGTCACGGGTAATGTAATCACCCTTTTCTTCACACAATTTTACGCCTTGCGCTAATTTTTCACGTACATGATATTCAAGCTTTAAATCGGCTTTTAAGCATGAAACGACATCTTCACCAATTTCAACGTCATCACGTTGCATATTCGGTGTGCCTTCCAAAAACAAAACCCGGCGAATGATCGCATCCGCATGCTGTGCTTCTTCTTGCATTTCATGATCGATACGTTCAAAGATTTTGCTCAAACCCCAATCTTCATACATACGTGAATGAATGAGATATTGATCGCGTGCAGCCAATTCTCCACCGATCAACATATTTAAGTAGTCTACGACTTCAGGATTGCCACGCATTTCAAAATCTCCATTCTCTAATGCAACTATTATGGACACATTTAATTCACTTTGCAAAAGATAAATTATGTAAGTTTATGATTTTTATATAATTAAAATGAGAAACATACGCATTTGCAGTATGAATCATCAAAATAATAGTTATAAAAGAAGCCTTTGCAAAACTCCATCTCTTTTACAAAGGCTTTTTAGGCTTGAACAGCCCTGTGCTTCATTTTGTAATCATTAAAAATGCTTCTTATTTCAGCCTTGGAACGGTATTCATTCTTTCACTTGTTCTGAGCAACGGACCAAAGAGAACCCACTTCTGCGGACTGGACTCGGGCCTGAGCTTGGCGATAAAAACGGAAAAATAACCCTGCAAAAAGAATAGCAAAGACGTCAATCCACCATAAAGAGGAAGAAGATGACCATAGTCCAATCTCAGGTAAGAGCAGTGCTATAGCAGAAGTCAAAGGCATGAGCAGTAAAACAACCACAATCGACAGCAGTAACGTTGGTAAAGCTCGTGCCGCACCCAATACGAAGCTAAACATTAAGCTGAAAATAAAAATCGCATAATAGATATACATAAACCATGCGTTGATGCTGTGTAGTTCAGGACTGAGTACATAGGCCCAGCGCCCGATCAACATACTCATAACAATACCAAAGACCGTTCCCAAACATGCCCCTATGGTTAAGTTTGCAATGAATTGCACATCTTTACGCTGTGCAGGTGGTACTAAATTTGGATTTTTTTGTCGTTTCACTCGAGATTCAATCCATAGAATATTACCTGAGTAAAATAAAAATGCCCCGGCTAGACCCAAGGCCAAATACAACCAACGGGTAAAATCTCCGCCATAGTTACCAAAGTGCAAACTGAACATCGATCGAATCAGTTGATCTAGACCAGAACTCTGCGTATTTAAATTGGCTGTACTATAGGGTACGGGCTGATAAGGATTGAAAAACATCACGTCGAAGTTATCACCGCGTAACATCTGATCTGGGCTATATAAACTGACGCGTGCTGATGCCTTGGCGGGTTGGTCTAGATTGTTAAAGCTTACAGACGAGACCTCATAGCCCTGTGCTTGTTGCTGTACCTGTAAGAGTATTTTTTCAACATCTAGCTGAGGAACTGGATCTGTAATCTGCACCGCAGCGGGACGTTCAAACAATGGTTTGCCTTTGGACACCAACTGCCCCAAGCCATCATAAAATAGATCATGAAATGCAAAAACAATTACCGTCACACTAATCAAAATATGAAACGGTAAACTGGTAATGCCAATCACATTATGCGCATCGAGCCAAAAGCGTTTTTTGTTCTTACCTTGCCGTATAGCAAAATAGTCTTTGACCAACGTCGGCAAGAGGATGATTAAACCTGTCATTAGCGCCAAAAAATATAAAACCGATACCACACCCATGACATAAACACCGAGTGTATGGTGCCCAAGCATTCCGGGAATGCCTGCCGTTTCATGCAGTTGTTCAACCAACCAACCCAGTTTGGATAAGTTTTCTTGTTCAACCTGTAAAGTGCCATCTGGTTTCAGTGTCGCTAACATCGCGCTTTGATCGGTATCAAAGTCGTGATCATCATGTGCTTGACTTTGCGCAGGTTGCCATTGAATCGGGGCATAATGGAACTCTTTGGAGTTTAAATTGATCTGGAAACTTTTTTGCGCTTCAGGATAGTGCTGCTGTGCCTGGGACACCAAATCGTTGTACTGATGGAATTCAACCGTATTTAAACTTTGTTGCGGTGGCGTTGCCCACTTACTCAAAATCATGCTGAAACATACTCAGCCCACCTGCAAAAAAGCAAATGAACAAGAGAATGCCTGCGCAAATTCCTACCCACGTATGCAGCTCTTTGGCCAGCCGGAGGATATCTGTACGTACCTTCATGCCCTATTGCCCTCTGAGCCAAAACACAAATGTGTAAGCCACGACATTGAATAACAGATAAATCACAATGGACTGCCGTCCGCGTGGAATAAAATAGGCCACGAAAAAAAGTGGTAGCCAAATCCATGGAATCGACCACATCCCTAACTGTGGAGCAAGACTACGATACTCAGATTGCAGTCCCCACATTGTGATTAATGCAGCCAAAGCGAAAGCTAGGCTGAGTCCAAGAACTGCTCCTGCAAAGCTTTTCGTCCACCAGTCAGGTTGTATCTTTTGATCGCGTAGTAACCTCATGCGTCAAAGCCCCATGTAATAAAGGAAGAAATGGTAGTGCTGACCACAACACCAATGGCATCAGTAACCACATCAACACAGCCACCAGTTTTGGTAATACTGCCAGTAAAAGAACCAATGCCAAAACAAAACCAATCCACCCGACCCAACGATACTTTTTCGCCACAGTCTGTTTAAGAACTGTTTGGTTAGGATGGGTCAAATACAGCAGCACACAACCACCACAGCACAGGAGTAAACCGAGAAATTTCATCATTGCGTTCAACTTAAATGAGGCAGCATTCAGACATAAAAAAGCCCACTGCATCGCAATGGGCTGATCATAAAAATTAGAAATCGAAAGTGACGCCAAGTTTATAGGTACGTGCACCACCAACCGTTGCATAGTAAGAGTTGAACACACCTTCCCAATATTTTTTATTAGTCACGTTATCTACATTGGCTAAGAAAGTCGTGTTTACACCACCCAGTTTTGTTTTATAGCGCGCACCAACATCAAGAATAGTATAGTCAGGAAGTTTATAGGTATTCAAACTATCTAAATATTGTTCACTAACATAGTTAGCCCGAGCATTAACATTTAAACCATCTACCACAGGTACGGCATAATCCAAACCTAATGAGGCAGTAAAGTCTGGTACACCATAAATCGTATTGCCTGAAATATCAGTGGTGCTTGTAGAACCTTTTGTATATTCAGCATCAATATAAGCCATGCTTCCCAGTAGACTTAAGTCCTCTGTCAAACTCCCTGAGAAGCCAAATTCGACCCCTTTAGACTTAGTTTCTCCCCCATCGGTTGTAATTTGATAAGCCGCTAAAGTATGTAACCATGAACCTGTTAAGTATTTTGCTCCGACTTCATATTGCTTGGTTTGGAGTGGTGCAAAAGTTTTACCATAATTCGCATCAGCAGTATTGCTTACAGTACTACCTGCAACCAAGCCCTCAGCATAGTTGCTATAAAGTGACAAATTGTCCCCAAAAGGTTTCACCACGATACCTACACTTGGTGAAACTTTATCTTCACTATATTTCGTATTCGTACTGGTAATCACATCTGTTGTATAGTTTCGCGAATGACTGGTACTGTCAACATCCATATCTTGATAACGTAGACCTAAAATCAACTGTAATTTATCATCCAGCATCGACATTTGGTCGGTTAAAGTGTAGCTAACATATTCATTGTCTGCTGTAGGTAAAACCTCTGGTCTACCAACAGGCATTGCCCCACCTGAACTCGGGTTGTATAAGTTTGTGAGAAAAGTTACAGGCTTTGTACCTTGACCCGCTTGTGCATCTTTTTGATTTTTTAAATAATCTGCACGTAAACCCACAGTATGTGAAATAAAACCTGTATTAAAAGCACCTTCTAAACCAAGATTGGCTGCGGTGTTATTTTGTTTCATATTCACATTATAATATTGTGAATTAGCATCACCTGCGTCATTGGTCACAATCATACGTGTACCAAAAATATGTCCGCTATATTCTTGTTCACTAAAACCAATACCTGCAATGGCTTTTAAATTATCTAGCAGTTTATATTCACCTGACACTGCTACATATTTAGCTTCCTGCTGACCTTGTAAATGTGGGAAATAGTTATTTTTACCATCAGGTGCATCCAACACTTTACCTAAACTGGCAAATGACACCATTGCAGGAGATCCGCCATCTCGGTTATCACGAGTCACATAAGCATCCAAGTTGGCTTTGGCTTTATCTGTGGTCCAGTCTAGACCAATCACGGCTGAAACACTCTCGTCTTCCATATCATCAACGACATGCTCGCCCTGACCATAGTTGGCAGAAACACGCGCCCCATATTCTTGATCCGTGCCAAAACGTCGTGCCACATCAAAACCAGACTTGTAAAAACCATCTGTGTCGTAATTTGCAGAAACACGAGTTAACTCTCTATCGGCACGTTTAGTATTGGCAATCACAACACCCCCTTGTCCGCCACCATAAGGGGACACCCCTACAGCTAACGCACTTGGCCCTTTTAGAACTGTTACCGAACTGAGAATGTCGGTACTGACTCGCCCTGTTGGCGCCATACCATACAAGCCATTGATATTATTATCTTCCCATGTGCTATTAAAGCCGCGAATATTGAAGTTTTCGTTTAAATGACCACTGTTTGTTGTAGTACGAATACTTGGATCTATTTTCAATACATCCATAATGGACTGGGCATGTGCATCTTGAATAGCCTGTTCACTATAACTACGAATAGTAAATGGTGTATCCATTACATCTTTTTCGCCTAAAATATTTAAAGTGACCTTACGCTTAAGTTTCCCCGTCACATCTATTTCCTGAGAGTCGGCTTTCACCACGATCGTTGGTAATGACTGAACACTTTCCTCTGCAAAAGTAAGCTGTAAACAGCCTCCACCCATCATAAAAAGGCCAACAGAGCTTGCAAGAATTTTTTTTGAAAAGGTTTTTCATTTGAAACAACACTTATTTTTAATGATAATCATTATTATATGTAAAATAATTATCATTATTTATTGTATTTTATCATTTGACTTATCTATCTGATCTAAAATACAAATTTAAGATTACTACTAAAAAATACGTTCTACTCGCTCATTTTCAATACATTTTGGGGCAATATTATAAAATGACGCATAAGTCAGACACCTGTTCACCCCATAGGCAAAGACTTTCATGGCATTCACGTTTACACTAAGCCAATACTTAAAACAACAATGGGTAATCTATGACAAACTTAGCAACACAAGCACCGGTACTGGTTACAGGTGCATCGGGTTATATTGCCAGTTGGGTAATTCAAAAATTATTAACCCAAGGGTATACCGTTCATGCCACTGTACGTGACTTGAACAAAACCCAAAGCTTCGCGCATTTATCTAAAATTGCAGACAGCAGTGCTGGAACACTGAAACTCTTTAAAGCCAATTTGCTCGAGCCAAATTCATTTAAAGAAGCCATGCAGGACTGTGAAATTGTGTTTCATATGGCGTCACCTTTCGTCGTTACTAACTATAAAGATGCGGTGAAAGACATCATTGAACCTGCTGTTTTAGGTACAGAAAATGTTTTAAACACCGTGAATGAAACAGAATCCGTCAAACGCGTGATTGTCACTTCGAGCATTGCATCGACCTATGGCGATGCCATTGATATTTTAAAAACAGACCACAATACTTTTAATGAAAGTCACTGGAATACCAGCAGCTCAGAGACCCATCAGCCTTATCCATATTCCAAAGTGATGGCTGAGCGTAAAGCTTGGGAAATGGCTGAGGCACAAGATCGTTGGCAGTTGGTCTGCATTAACCCTGCGTTGGTCTTTGGTCGTTCATTGACACCAAATACACAGTCAGGCTCAATTGAGGTCTTACAACAGTTTACCAATGGTTTGACTTTAGCTGGTGTCCCACCCATGTGGAATGGTGTGGTCGATGTTCAAGATGTTGCTGAAGCGCACTTACAAGCAGCATTCAACCCAGAAGCAACAGGTCGTTACATCGTGAGTGGTGGAACTTTAAGTTTGCTTGAAATCGGTCAATTGCTTAAAGCACATTTTGGTTGGAAGTTCCCATTTCCACGAAATGAACTTCCTAAAGCAGCTTTTAAGGTGATTGGTCCATTCATTGGTTTTAGCCGCGAGTTTGTTGAGTTGAATATGGGTTATCAGATTTATTTTGATGCGAACAAGAGCCAAAAAGAATTGGGTTTAGAGTATCGAGATGTCAAAGAAAGCTTGGTTGAGCACTTTCAACAATTGCTCGATGACGGTGTCATCAAGCAATATATTCCTTGAAATAAACAACCTAAGTTTGACTTAAATATTTCTCCAGCTTATTGAAGAAATGATCTTGACGGAGTCTTATCAAGTTCTCACCCCCATTTCATCATTAGCCTGCAGCTGGCCATACTTTTGTTTCGGCAAAAGTAGGCAAAACCATTGTCATCTGCAAAACCTGACCACTTTTTGATGTATCAGAAATATGTCGCAGAAACATTAGCTTTTTTACACCACGCAGGTTGCAGATGACGTGCCCAAGTATCATATTTCTGATTTAACCTGAGTCAACAATCTAAACCGCTAATTGTCCATAATCTTTCATCAGTTGAATAAACTCAGCTTCATTGATCACAGCAATCCCAAGCTTCTCCGCTTTATCCAGCTTTGAACCTGCTTTTTCACCTGCAACAACACACTTAGTTTTACTCGACACACTACCACTGACACGTGCGCCCAGTGCTTGCAAGAGTTGTGTTGCTTCATCACGCCCCATCGTACTGAGTGTGCCAGTCACGACCCAACTTTCGCCATTTAGAGGTTGACGACTCGGTGCCACAGGCGCGTCCCAGTGAATACCTGCCGCCAATAATCGGTCCAAAACTTCAAGGTTATGCGGTGCTTGGAAAAAGTCGACAATCCACTCTGCAGTGATATCCCCAACATCTGGAGTTTTCTTTAAAGCGTCAATGTCTGCGACACGTAGCGCATCTAAAGTTTGGAAAGTATTTGCCAACATACGTGCTGTGGTTTCACCCACCCCACGAATCCCCAGTGCATAAATAAATGCAGCCAAAGTGGTCTTCTTGCTATTTTCAATCGAATCAATCAAGTTCTGAACGGACTTCTCACCCATTTTTTCAATGGTTAATAGTTTTTCTCGGTGCTCGTGTAGGTGATAAATATCAGCCACATCTTTAAGCAGATCAAGATGTAACAGTGACTCGACCCAACGATCACCCAACCCTTCAATATCAAGCGCTTTACGTGATACGAAGTGGCGAATTGCTTCAATACGCTGTGCGGCACAATACAAACCACCTGAGCAACGTGCTAAAGCTTCACCTTCGGGCATCACCACAGGTGATTCGCACACGGGACATTGGCTCGGGAGTTCAACTTCAGTGGCATCGACAGGGCGGAACTCATGCCACACTTTTTCCACTTTGGGAATCACATCACCACTACGGTAAACACTGACAGTATCGCCAATTCGCACATCTAGGCGGTGAATTTCCCCAATATTATGCAAGGTCACATTTGAAACAGTCACGCCGCCCACAGCAACAGGAGTCAAACGCGCCACAGGGGTCAATGTACCTGTACGCCCCACTTGCCAGTCAATATTTTCTACTTTAGTCAAGGCAATCTCAGCTGGGAATTTATAGGCTACAGCCCATCTTGGTGCACGACTAACAAACCCTAGAATTCTTTGTTGTTCAAAACTATTAACTTTTACAACCATTCCATCAATTTCAACACTTAAATTTGGTCTTTCTACAGTTAACTGTTCATATTTAGCTTGAGCTTCCTCAATGCTATTAACAACCCAGTGATTATAATTTTCAAATCCGAATTCTGTTAACCAATCTAAGCTTTTAGCTATGGTTTCAATTTTATTTTCAGGCTCACATTGTGCTATGCCATATGCATAAAATGCTAATGGTCTAGTCTTTGTGATTTGACTATCTAACTGTCTTAAACTACCTGCTGCTGCATTTCTTGGATTAGCAAATTCTTTTTCTCCAATTTTTTTCAAATGCTTATTCAGCTTATTAAAGCCTGCTTTAGGCATTAATACTTCACCGCGCACCTCTAACAGCTCAGGCACTACACCTGAAGCATGATTGAGTACTTTGGGTAAATTACGAATGGTTTTCACGTTTTGGGTAATGTTTTCCCCTGTTTCACCATCACCACGGGTTACGCCACGAACCAGCACCCCCTGTTCATACCACAGTGAAATGGCAAGACCATCAAACTTCAGTTCGACATCATATTGAATCGTTTGATTCGGCAAACGCTCTTCAACACGACGAGCAAAAGCAAACAGCTCTTCCTGATTAAACACATTACCTAACGACAGCATTGGCACGGCATGCGTAACTGATTCAAATTTTGTTAACGCTTTATCACCAACTTTATTGGTCGGCGTATCTGCCTGAATACATTCTGGATATTGCTGTTCTAGTGCAATAAGCTGATGAAATAACTGATCATACTCGCTGTCGGCAATGGTCGGCTGATCCATCACATAATAAGCATGATTATGCTGTGCCAAAATTTGGATCAGTTGACGCATTTGCGCAACGACAGTCGAAGGTTGAATCATAATTTCACCATAAAAAAGGGCGGTCTTTGTTCCGCCCTAAAAATTGTATTTCTACTGTCTATTATAGAAATCGTTACCGCTGCTTTCAATCAGATTAAGCATCGATTGCCTGTCCAGCACGGTAATCAATCGCCAAGTGGCGCCAATGCTCTCGCAGTTGTGGCGTGAACTCTTGGTTATTTTGGTCATAAACCGTTCCATCGATTTCACGAGCAATCAAACGTGAAATACTGTCCATGGTGTCGAAGGCATTTTGGACATCGCGGTGTGGTAAGGCCAAGAAAAATGCCAAGCCTTTAATTGGATCGGTCGACAGATTTTCCAAGTCAAAACCATCCATACCTGTATCGGTAATTTGCAACACAGAGAACAGTAACTTAGTTCCATCTTCGTTATAACGATGGAAACAAGACATTTCACCAAAACGTAAACCATACTTCATTAAAACTTTTAAAGTTTTCTCACCAGACAACGCACGGCGTTCAGGATAAACATTCAGGGCAATAAACGATTCTGCTGTGGCTAAAGCACTTTCATCATCGACAATTTTTTGCTCATACAAATGTGCATCTAAAATGCTGCTTTCATCATCAAACTCTGAAATTTCGGCTTTTTC
>OFQU01000034.1_pt1 | contig 25333 bp, 23 predicted proteins | sample 1542981 | NCBI WGS metagenome assembly OFQU01 (sample SAMN07774233, study PRJEB24372) | wastewater metagenome | isolation source: Exp Tend CN 90WW | collected 2016-02
GACGCGCCATCGGTCAGCGGTGTGGAGTTGCCTGCCGTCAATGTGCCTTTTGCGCTTTTTTCGAAGGCCGGTTTCAGCGTCGCGAGTTTTTCCAGGGTCAGGTCCGGACGCAGGTTGTTATCGCGAGTCAGGCCAAGGAACGGCGTCATCAGGTCGTTGTGCCAGCCTTCGCTGTAAGACGCAGCCAGTTTTTGGTGGCTTTCGAGGGTCAGTTGATCCTGCTCTTCACGCGGGATCTGCCAGGTCTGCGCCATCAATTCACAGTGCTCGCCCATCGACAGACCAGTGCGTGGTTCACCGATGCTTGGGAAATCCGGAATCAGATGTTTGGGCCGCAATTGCAGAAAGGTTTTCAGTTTGTCGCCGGTGGTCTTGGCGCGGTTGGCTTGCAGGAGGATTCTGCGCAGGCCTTCGCTGACGCTGATCGGTGCGTCCGAGGTGGTGTCGACGCCACCAGCAATGCCGCAGTCGATCTGGCCGAGGGCGATCTTGTTGGCGACCAGGATCGCCGCTTCCAGGCCGGTGCCGCAGGCTTGCTGAATGTCGTAGGCGGGAGTCGCCGGTGACAGACGCGAGCCGAGCACGCATTCACGGGTCAGGTTCATATCTCGTGACAACTTCAGTACCGCGCCCGCCACCACTTCGCCGAGGCGCTGACCGTGCAGGTTATAGCGTTCGATCAGGCCTTCTAGGGCGGCGGTGAGCATTGCCTGATTGCTGGCCATGGCGTACGGCCCGTTGGAGCGGGCGAAAGGGATACGGTTACCGCCGATGATCGCGACGCGGCGCAGCTGACTCATGAAATGCTCCTTGTTAGATGTCCATATTCATATCGAATCCTGTGGGAGCTGGCTTGCCGGCTCCCACAGGGTCAGTGGTCTACTCTGCTGTTCTAGCGTAGGCCTTATTGCGTGGATCGAACGATTGATTGCCGTGGGTAGTCCACACTTTGAACCCCAACTTTTGGAGAGCGTTCCATGTCTGACCGCTATATCGACTTCGCCAACTCGTCCATCGGCCACCGTTTGGTCGGGGCTTTGGGCCTGCCGTCGCCGGTGCGACTGGAACGCTGGCAGGCCGGGCGCCTGCGGCCGGTGGACGGTGCGCTGCTGCTCGGTGGCGGGCCGCTGGCAGAGCGGGTCAATGCCTTTGCCAACCGCCTGACCGATGCGATCTACAGCTACGGCACCGAACCTTCGATGGCCGCCGCGTGGATTCCCGGCCACGGCCCGAAACTCAAGGCCGTGGTGTTCGACGCCAGCGACCTGCGGCACACCGATCAGCTCAAGCAGTTGCGCGAGTTTTTTCAGCCAATGATGAAAAATCTCGAGCACAGCGCGCATCTGGTGATTCTCGGCCGGGCGCCGGAAACCCTGCGCGATCCCTTTGCGGCCAGCGCGCAACGGGCGCTGGAAGGTTTCTCGCGCTCGCTGGCCAAGGAGCTGCGCAGCGGCGGCACCCTGCAACTGATTTATGTCGGCGAAGGCGCCGAAGATCAGCTGGAAGGCCCGCTGCGGTTTTTCCTCTCGCCGAAAAGTGCGTTTGTTTCCGGGCAAGTGATTCGGCTGACGGCGTGCACCACGCCAGTGACCGACTGGACCCGCCCCCTGGCCGGGCGCAAGGCGCTGGTCACCGGTGCCGCGCGGGGCATTGGAGCGTCCATCGCCGAAACGCTGGCCCGTGATGGCGCCGAGGTGATTCTGCTCGACGTGCCGCCGGCCAAGACCGATCTTGATGCCCTGGCGGCGCGCCTCGGCGGTCGCAGCATCACCCTCGATATCTGTGCCGAAGACGCTGCCACGCAACTGATCGAACACCTGCCGGATGGCCTCGACATTCTGGTGCATAACGCCGGCATCACCCGTGACAAGACGCTGGCCAACATGACCCCGGAATTCTGGGACGCGGTGCTGGCGGTCAACCTCAACGCCCCGCAAGTGCTGACCAAGGCCCTGCTCGACAACGGCACCTTGCACGACAATGCACGGGTGATTCTGCTGGCCTCGATCAGCGGCATCGCCGGCAACCGCGGGCAAACCAACTATGCCGCGAGCAAGGCCGGGTTGATCGGACTGGCTCAGGCGTGGGCCCCGACATTGCTCGAGCGCGGTATCAGCATCAATGCCGTGGCACCGGGTTTTATCGAAACCCAGATGACCGCGCATATCCCGTTCGGCCTGCGCGAAGCCGGGCGGCGCATGAGTTCACTGGGCCAGGGCGGCTTGCCCCAGGACGTCGCCGAAGCGGTGGCATGGCTGGCGCAACCGGGCACTGGCGCGTTCACCGGCCAGGCGCTGCGGGTCTGCGGCCAAAGTGTTCTGGGGGCGTAGACATGAGCATTGAATGGCACACCCTCGACCGCGAACCGCGCCTGCCCGGCCTGTACGTGCGGGCCGCGACGCGTCGCAAGATCAGCGGCACCCAGTTGCCCGACAGCGGTTTGCGCTGCTGGGTCGATGTCGACGCACAGAAACTGGCGGCCTATCGCAAGGTCTGTGGTTTTGCCGATGACGGCCTGTTGCCGCCGACTTATCCGCATATCCTCGCCTTCGCGTTGCAGATGCAATTGCTCACAGCGAAAGACTTTCCGTTTCCGCTGCTGGGGCTGATTCACCTGAGCAACTGCATCCGCGTAGTGCGGCCGATGGGCGGGATCAGTCGCGCGCAAGTGAGCGTTCGCGTGCTCAACCTGCAACCGCATCCGAAGGGCGCGACGTTTGATGTGCTGACCACTCTGGACGACCAGCTCGGACCGCTGTGGGAAGCCGAAAGCCGCATGCTCTGTCGCGGGGTGAAACTGGCAGGCGAGTCGCCCGAACAGGACTGGGAGCCCGCGCAAACGCTGGTGGAAGTGGCGCACTGGAAAGCCCCGACGGACATCGGCCGGCAGTACGCCAGGGTGTCCGGAGACTACAACCCGATTCATCTGAGCGCCGCGAGTGCCAAGGTATTCGGCTTCCCCACGGCCATCGCCCATGGCTTGTGGAACAAGGCTCGCACGCTGGCAGCGCTGGCCGATCACTTGCCCCGGGCGAATCTGGAAATCACCGTGCACTTTCGCAAACCGGTGCGCTTGCCGAGCGAGGTGACACTGCTGGCGAGCGCGCCTGGGTCCAGCGGTGAATTGCGCCTGGTGGGCGCCGGGGATCTGCAACACATGGTTGGGCAGTGGCAGCCGCTGGCCTGAACAACCGGGAAAATGACCTGCTGCCTGTGGCAAGGGGATTTATCCCCGTTGGGGCGCGCAGCCGCCCCAGCACAAGCACCTGCGGTGAATCTGATACACCCGGTACATCTCATTACGACGGCTGCGCCGCCGAGCGGGGATAAATCCCCTCGCCACAGATGCTCCGTTGCGTGCATTTCACTGGCGGGGCAAGCCTGTAAATTGTGTATATATCACTTAAGTTTTTCTTCGCGCTTTGCTCCCTGCGGCAAAAAACCCGGCCTTGATTTTCAAGGCTTTTTTTGCCCGCCTATCACCCCGGTATTAGTTCTTAGGCACTGCGCAGCCCCTCATATATAAAGGCGTTAATACCAACTTGAGAATGGCGTGAACCGACCCTGCGATTGAGATTGGCACCACGGACGAGGCATTGCCGGCGACAGATCGGCGAGCCATCGAAAACGACGAATGTTGTGACAGGTGCAAGGAATCTCAATCATGAAAACTCAAGGCGTGTGGTGCAAATCGGCAATTACTCTGGCATTGATCCTCTCCCTCGGCCTCGCCGGCTGCAGCAGTGGCGGTGGTGGTCATCGCAGCAGCTCGGGCAGCTCATCCTCCGATGGCGCGGCACCAGGAGCGGCTGACGGCGGCACCAGTGGAACCGGTGGTTCAAGCGGCACCGACGGTACTGCGGGCACGGGCGGCACGGGCGGCACTGGCGGAACCGGTGGCACGACCACCCCGACAACACCAACCACGCCGACCGATCCGGGCGGTCCAACCACCCCGACCACCCCGACACCTTCAGCCCTGGTGACCAGCACCCTGGTCCAGGATGTCGGTAATACCGTCGCCGGGGTCGGCACTGGCGTCGGTCAGGTCGGCGACTCCCTGAGCGCCGTGCCTGTGGTCGGTGGCGTGGTGCAAAGCGCCGCCAAAACAGCAGGCAACGTGGTCACCACACTGGGTGATGGCGTGGCCAACGGCATCGGCAAGTTAGGCACCGTCGATAACGGTCTGGGTGTCACCGCGTCGTCCGTCGGCGGCGTGGTCGCGGATGTCGGCAGCGGCGTCTCGGACCTGAGTGGCAAGCTCGCCACCGCCACCAACAGCGTTCCCGTGGTGGGCGGCGTGGTGACCAAAGTCGCACCGGTGCTCGACGGTGTTGGCGAGAAAGTCACCATGCTCGGTGACACCCTCAGTGTCGCCACCACCACCGGGCCGCTCGGTTCCGTGACCAAGAGTGTCGGCAACGGGCTGGTGCCGGTGATCGCCATGGTGGAAAGCACCACCGACAAAGTCGGTGATGCAACCGGGCTCGGCGCTCCACTCAACGGCCTGATCAAACAAGTCGGCACTGCGGTTGACGGCGTGGGCGACAAAGTGACCGGCGCCGGCAACGGCAACGCGCTGACCAATACGGTCGGCGGCGCCCTGAGCAACGTCGGCACGGCGGTCGGCAAAGCCGGCGGACTGGTGGACAACGGCACCGCTTCAGGGGGCGTCGGCGGCGGTCTTGGCGGCGGTCTCGGTGGTACCGGCCTGCTGCAAACGGTCGGTGGCGCAGTGGTCAACGTCGGCAGCGGCCTGAACGCCGGCAACACCAACGGCGCGGTCAGTGCCGGTGGTGTCGCGGTAGGCGGACTGGGCAACACCATCGCCTCGCTCAACACCGTGCTCGGCGGTTCCGGCACACCGATCACTGGCACCACCGCACCGCTGGCGGGAGTGGGCAACAGCGTCGGTACGGCACTTAATCCAGTGACCACCGCGGTCACCGGTCTGACCCAAAACGTCGGCGCTGCAACCGGTCTCGGCACTCCGGTCGCCGGTCTCACCGGTCAGGTCGGCGGCGCGGTCAGCAATGTCGGCGCCACCATCGCGGCCACCAACAATCCGGTGACCACAGCAGTCGGCGGTCTGGTCAGCAACGTCGGAGCCACTGTCGGCGCAGTCGGTGGCCTGGTCAACGGCGGCGCCACCACCGGAGGCACGGCAACCGGCGGACTGGGCGGCGTACTGGGCGGCCTGACCGGCACCCTGGGAGGCAACAAACGCTAAATTGCACCTGGCCGATTCGACGGCCTCACCTACAGCGCCTACGCTTGGTTGAGGGCGGAAGACTCCGACGAGTCTTCCGCTTTTTTCTTAGGAAAAAACAGCCCTGTGCTGCGACCTGACCACGGAGTGTCCTATGCGCGTAATGGCATCCCTGCTGTTTCTCAGTCTCAGTTCCGCCGCTTTCGCCGACACCCTGCCCAGTTTTCTCAACAGCAACGAAACCATCCGCAACCTGCCCGTACCGAACCTGCCCGCCGATGCCTATCGGCCGGCCGCCACCCCGGTGCTCGTGCCGGAACCCGGAGCGGCCACTGCGCAGCCGCTGATGCTGGAAACCCGAATCAACCTGAAAACGGTGCAGATTGAAGGCGGTACGATCTACCCGCTCAACGAGTTGGCCGAGATCTACAAACCCCTGATCGGTCACCCGACCAGCCTCGCCGATCTGATCGAAGCCACCCGCAACATCACCCGCCGCTATCAACAGGACGGCTATCTGCTGTCCTACGCGTTTTTGCCCCAACAGAAGTTCGACGACGGCGTGGCGCGGGTGGTGTTGGTTGAGGGCTATGTCCGGGATATCCAGATGCAGGGCGATGTCGGGCGGGTCAAAGGCCTGCTCGACGAACTGGCGGCGAAAATCCAGGCCGAACGGCCGCTGACCCGCAAGACTTTCGAGCGCTACACCACGCTGATGACCCGCATTCCCGGGGTGACGGTACAGGCCCGGGTGCCACCGCCGGGCACCACCGACGGCGCCACCACCCTGGTCGCCCAGGCCAGCCGCAAACCCTTCACCAGCACCCTGAGCACCACCGAAGACAATCGCAATGGCACCCAGGCATTGCTGGGTGTCAGCAGCAACTCACAGACGTCGATGGGTGAGCAACTGACCCTCAGCGGCCTGTTTCCGCCGGGGGACGATCACGAGCATTACTACCGCCTGGACTACAACCAGTTCCTCAACAGTGAAGGCACGCAGTTGAGCCTGTTTGCCTCGCGCTACCGCGCCGACCCGGGTACCAATCTGGTCACCAGCGACGGCTTCGAACTCAAGCCGCACAAGGAAGACGACCGTTACTCGATCGGTGTCAGCCACCCGTTCATCGCGGCGTCCAACGAACTGCTCAATGCCGGCGCGCGGCTGTATGCGGTCGATAGCAGCACCCGCTACAACGTGATCGGCTTCCCCCTGAGCATCGAGGAACGGACCGACGTCCGCGCCCTCGCTTTCGAAAGCGACTGGCGCAAGGCCGATGCCCGCCGGTTGCGGATTCTCAGTGGCGGTGTGTATCAGGGCTTCGACAGCATGGGCGCCCATAGCAACAACCCGGCGCTGGACCTGAACTTCCTGCGCCTGCGCCTTTCCGGCGTGCAGAGCGACAAATTCCTCGACAACTGGCAAGGCGTGCTCTCGGCGGCGGGGTACTGGAGCAATGACACCCTGCCCGACAGCGAGCGCGCAGTGTTTGGCGGGCAGAACTTCGGTCGGGGCTACCCGGACGACCAGGCCTCCGGCGACAAAGGCTGGGGCGCGGCGTACGAGGTCAACTACAGCTTCAATCGTGATGGCAACTGGGTGCGCATCCTGCAGCCGTACGTGGTACTGGATCGCGCGAAAACCTGGTTCAACCAACTGGCGGTGCAGAGCAGCGACCTGTCATCGGCGGCCATCGGCCTGCGGTTTGGCGACGCCAAGTACTACAACATCGCGCTGGAGGCAGCGAAAGCGATGTCCGATGAAGCGCTGGACACCCACAACCGGCGCATGAGGTACAGCATCAGCTTCAGCTATCAGTTGTAGGGCAAGCCCTGCGAGTTTGACCAAGTGCCCTCGCTGGCAGGCCGGCTCCCACAGGGGGACTACATCCCCCAGTGAGGCCCGCCCGCTGGCGATCAACAACGCCCGGCCTAAGGTGTCCCGCCCCCAGATCCACTGTCGACCTTGCCACCCTGCTGCTGATCGTAGAACTGCGGAATATCGTGCTGGTAACTTTTCAACCAGCGCTGCATGGCCAGCTCGCGCTCGGTCGGCGTGACGGTTTGCAGGGTCGGCGAAGGCACCTTGTTGCGCGCCTGCAGCTGCAACCAGCCTTCGGTTTCCTGTTGCTCGGCCGAAGCCGGGCCCGCGTCGATGGCATGACTGACCAAGGGCAAGGCCAGCAGACTGAAGCAGACAATCGCAGCTCTCATCGCAGTTCTCCTTATTTGAGCATGGCCGTGACAGCGGCCGGGGCCGGGACTTTCGCCGGCACCTTGAGCTGTTCCGCGCGCCTCTGCGCTTCGCTGAATTGCTCGGGGCTCAGGCCGAGGCGACTGACCAGTTCACCGGCACGGTTCCAGTCATCCTGATACAGCAACAGCGTGACCAGATTCAGCGCGGCCAGTTGATCGCTTTGCTTGAGCTCCATGGCCGTCAGGAATTCGAAGCGCGCGTCTTCAATGCGCAGTTGGTTGAGGTAGACCACGCCGAGGTCATTGCGGATTTTTTCGTCGGTCGGCGCCAACCGTGCGGCACGTTGCAGATGCGCTTGAGCCTGACCGTAATCGGCCTTGGCCGCCGCCAGTTGACCCAGACCGTGCTCGGCCTCGGCCGCCAGGCAACTGCCGAGCAGGCCTCGATAAAGCGGCTCGGCCTCACTGCGGCCGAGCAAGCGGTAAACCCGGGCCTTGCGCAGGCGCACGTCGGCGAGGTTGTCCGGCAGGCTCTGCAGGTTGGCGAGGCTGGCGTGCAGCTTGCCGTCCTTGACCATATCGTCGGCGAGGTTCAGCGACAGTTGTTGCTCGGAACTCAATTGGCCGCAGCTGGCGTTGCTGCTCAGCGCCGCCCAAGGGGTCTGCCCAGTATTGGCACAGCCCCCGAGCAACAGAAGACAGGTACCTGCAATCATTGCTTTCATTTCGATCCCTCTAGGCTCCCAGGGCCTTGGCCAGGGCGGTGAAGCCCGGGCCGGCCAGGACGATCAATAACGCCGGGAAGAGAAACAGCATCATCACGACGGACATTTTGGCGGACATTTTCGAGATGTATTCCTGCAACCGGGTCAGGCGGCGGTCGTCGAGCAATTGCTTGAGTGACAGCAACGATTTCATCGCGCCGCCGCCCTGATGCAGCAATTGCTGGAGGATCACGCAGGTGTCGGTGAACTCGTCCACCGCCAGCAGTTGCGTGGCCTTGTTCAGTTCTTCACCCAGCTCAAGGCCCGAGTCGACCCGCGCCAGCACCAGGCGCAACTCTTGCGTCAAGACCGGCAGCAACGCCTGGGCCTCGTGGCTCAAGACCCGCAACGCCTGCTCCACGGCCATGCCCGACTCGAAGAGAATGCGCAGCAGCGGCAGGAACGTAGCGATCTCGCTCGCCAGGCGTTTCTGCCGACGCGCCACCGCCATTACCAAAAGGCGCTTGGGCAGCAGGTAGCCAACGCCGAGGGCGAACAACGGCGCGATCCATTGTTTCTCTACAGACGTAAAGAACACCCCTTGCAGCAACACCACCACCGCGAGCATCACCAGCGGCGCGCCGATCTGGCAGGCAGCGAACAGCGAGCGCTGACGCGCACTGCGCCAGCCCAGGCGGCTGAGCAGGGTCTGGGTTTCATTGTCGAGCTTGACGCTGTGCTGGCCCACCCGGCTCTCGCCGAGCACTTGCAGCAGGTTGCCAAAACGGTTCTCGCGGCTCAGCTCGCCGTCGAGCCGGCGGCTGATCTGGCGGCTGCGCCGACGCTGCTCCAGCAGGTTGGCAATCAGCAGCACTGCGGCACCGAGCAAGCATAAAGCGCTGATCATCAGGGGCGTGGTCATAGGCTGCGCAACATCCGCCAGAGCAACAGACTGCCGATCACCTGCATGCCGAACGCCGAGGCGAGCATGCGCTGCCCGGACGGGTCGTGCCACATGGCAACCAGGTACACCGGATTGGACATCAGGAAATAACCGGCCATGGCGATCGGCAATAGTCCCAGCACCCACGCGGTCAGGCGGGTTTCGCCGGTCATCGCGCGCAACTGGCGCGAGGCTTGGTCACGTTCGCGGATCATCTTGATCAGGTTTTCCAGCAACTCGCTGGCGTTGCCGCCGTAGCGGTGATTGACCTTGAGGCCGAGGGCGAACAGACGAAACTCATCCTTCTCGTACAACTCGGCCAGATCCGCCACGGCGTCCGGCAGGCTCACGCCCAACTGCACATTGCGCTGAACCCGGCCCATGGCATTTTTCAGCGGATCTTCACTGGCTTCGATGCCGCCAAGCACGGCATCGGCCAGCGTGCGCCCGGACTTGAGGCTGCGCACGGTGTGGTCGAGCAGTTGCGGCAGTTGTTCGATCATCCGCCGCAATCGACGCTGGTAACGCCAACTGACATACAGGCGCAAAACCACCGGCGGCAACGTCAGCAGCACCAGCAAGCCAATCCATCCGGCGATGGCAAAGCCGATCAGTGTCGCAAACGCCCACAACAGCAGCCAAACGCCGAGTCGATCCGTCGGACGCCCCAGACCCGCGCGTAGAAATGTCCGGTCCAGACCGGCCCAGCGCGGAACTTCGCCAGCCCGTTGCGGCTGCCCCTGACTCAGCCGGTCGAGCACGCGCTCCGCGCCACTCTGGCGCCAGCTGTTATAGAACAGGCGCAGCGACAGACCGAGCAACGCCAGGCAAATCACGATCAGCAACAGCGGTTTGAGCATGCCGTGCCCCTCAATGCGAATGCGCCGGCTCGCGGCGCAATTTGTCACCGGCCGGGTTGACCGCTTCGCGCAGAAAGCCGAAACCGGTGCGACGGTCGAGGCGGAACAAGGTGTTGGTGACATAGATGTCGTCGCGCACGCCGACCACTTCCACCACTTCGCTGACGCAGCGGCGACCGTCAGGCATGCGGGTCAACTGAATGATCACGTCGAGGGCTGCGCAGATCATCTGGCGCAACGTACGTTCGGCGATGGAACGCCCGGTGAGCCCCACCAGTGTCTCCAGCCGGAGCAAGGCATCCTGGGCGTTGTTGGCGTGTACGGTGCTCATCGAGCCGTCATGGCCGGTGTTCATGGCGGTCAGCACATCGACCACTTCGACCCCGCGAATCTCGCCGAGGATGATCCGGTCCGGGCGCATCCGCAGGGCGTTGCGAATCAGGTCGCTGGGCTTGACCTCACCGTGGCCCTCGGCATTCGGTGGTCGGGTTTCCAGGCGCACGACGTGCGGGTGGCCCAGCTGCAATTCGGCGACGTCTTCGATGGTCACCAGCCGTTCATGGGGATTGATCAACTGGCTGAGAATATTCAGCAGCGTGGTTTTCCCGGTGCCGGTACCGCCGCTGATGAGGATATTGCAGCGCTTGCCGACGGCTTCCTCGATAAAGTCGAAAATCGCCTGATCGATGGTTTGCATCGCCATCAGGTCGGTGCTTTTGAGCATGTCCTTGCGAAACTTACGGATCGACAGGCAGGGGCCGTCGAGGGCAATCGGCGGGATGATGGCGTTGACCCGGCTGCCATCGGGCAGCCGCGCGTCGACCATCGGCGACGACTCGTCGAGGCGACGCCCGAGCGGGGCGAGGATGCGTTGCATCACCCGTTCGACGTGATGCGCATCAATAAACCGCAGATCGCTCAGGTGCAACACGCCGTCGCGTTCGATGAACACCCGGTGCGGGCCGTTGACCAGAATCTCGGTCACCGCACTGTCGCGCAGCAGCACTTCCAGCGGACCGAAACCGGTCAGCTCGTCGACGATTTCTTCAGCCAGCCGCTCCATTTCATAGCGCGAAATCGCCAGGTGCAGCCGTGCGATGTAATCGGCCACCTTGTCGATGACAAACTGCGAAAGCACCTGCCGCGAACCTTCCAGCAGGTTTTTCCCGGACTCTTCGATAGCGTCGATGATGTAGCGGTGCAGCACCAGTTTCAGGCCGTCGTGATCGGTGTTGCCGGCGGCTTGGCGCTGCTGCCCGCCGAACAGTTGCTCGCCGTTCATGAGGTGCCTCGCAGGCGGTTGAGCCAGTTGACCTTGGGTTTGACCAGGCCTTCGGAACGTTTGGCCAGACGTTCGCCGAGGGTGCGCAGGCTTTGACTGAGGGCTTCGCGCGGCGCCAGCTCAAACAGGGTGACACCCTGGTTTTTTGCGTTCAGGCGCAGCTCCGGACTGCAAGCGAGCACGGCGATCACTTCCAGGCCAAAGGTCTTGCCGAGGGTGTCGGAGTCGGGCGCGACGTTGCGCAGATAACGGTCGACCAACAAGCGGCCGTGCTCGAGTTTCATGCCTTTTTCGCGCCACAGGTTGAGCACCGCGAGGTTGCGCCGACAATCGAGGACATTCTGGTCGGTGTACCACAACAGCTTGTCGCAATGGCTGACGAAGGTGCGCAGGGCTTCGCTGTCCGGCTGGCCGGTGAGGTTGACCACAATGTGCTGGAAGTGCTGCCGCAAGGCGCTGAGCAGCATGTACAGCTCAGCGGCACTGGTGCGCTCGAGCGGCTCGTCGCCACTGGCGTACGCGAGGATGCGCAGGCCAGCCTCGGCAGTGGTGAAGGCGCTGTCGATCAGGGTCGCGTCAAGGCGCCGCAAGTGGCGCAAGGCATCGCCGAAATGGAACGAGCTCTCCAGCCCCAGCAGCGCCAGACTGTCGCCACGCGGCAGGCCCAGATCGAGTAACAGGGTTTGCTGGCCGCTCTTCTGCACCACCAGCGCCATGTGGTTGGCGAGCAATGCGCCGTCGGCATTGCTTTGCACGCCGTACAGCACGGTCAGGCCGCCGAGCTGGGCATTCGGCGTCACCGCCGGCAGGCGTTTGCTCAGGCGTCGCACCAGCCCGGCGACCTCGCTGGAACGCGAGCCATAGGCGACGAAATCCCGCGCCCCGGCGCGCATCGCATTAAGCACCAGCTGATTGTCCATGCCATCGCCGAGGGCAACGATGGCGAGCATCGGTTTGGCTTCCAGCACACCTTCGATCAATGCACTCTGCGCCACCAGATGGTCGCGATCGAGACCGACGAAGACCAGGCTGGCGAAGGTCACATCGACCAGCGCCAGCAATTCATCAAGACTGCCGCCACCGGCACTGACCACTTGGCCCAGCGGCGCCAAAGCGCCCTGCAACCATTCAAGGTCGGTGTCGTTGCGAGTGATGGCGAGGAAGGTCTGGCTGAGGCTCTGGCTCATTGCGATAGCCCGCTGCGTTTGTCGAAATTGCCGTTTTCCAGGAAGTACAGGCGGTACCAGTTCGGATCGTAGTTGCGCAGTTTTTCCCCGGGCAGCGACGGTAATGGCGCATTCGCGGCCAGTGGCTGCACCAGGTGCGGGGTGACGATCATCAGCAGTTCGCGCTCCTGGCGGTTGACCGACGAGTTGCGGAAAAACGCACCGAGCACCGGGATGTCGCCCAGCCCGGGAAACTTGTTCACTTCCGAAGCGTTGTTGGTGCTGATCAGCCCGCTGATGACAAAACTCTCGCCATCGGCCAGCGAGATGCTGGTATCGGTGCGGCGAATAGTGAACGCCGGCACCTTGGTGCCGCCGATGGTCACGCCGTTGTTGTAGTCCAGCTCACTGACCTCCGGAGCGACCTTGAGGGCAATCCGGTCGCGACCGATCACGGTCGGGGTCAGTGTCAGGCGAATGCCGAATTCCTTGTACTCGATGGAGTAGCTGTTGCTGTTGGCACTGGGGACCGGGATCGGGATTTCGCCCCCCGCAAGGAAACTTGCACTCTGCCCGCTCAGCGCCACCAGGCTCGGCCGCGCCAGGGTATAAGCGAAGCCGCTGCCCTCCAGCGCGTTGACGATGCCAAGGAATTTACTGCTGCCGCCGCCCCAGACAATGTTGAACATATCGTTGGCCAGCGGGATGCTCGGCACCGCGATGCGCGGATCGAGATTGCGCAACGGCACCACGCCCGGCGTGACCGAGGTGTTGGGCACTGTGCCCGGCGCGCCGAACAGGAAGTTGTTCGAGCCCTTGCCGAAAATCTGCGTGCCGGCTTCTTTCAGTTTGGTGCGACTGACTTCGACGAAGCGGATGTCGGTCTGCACTTGCGACGGCAGGGTCGGATCATCGCTGGCCGGCAATGCCACGGCGGTCATCGCTGCACTGGCCTTGCCCTGGACGAACACCATGCTTTGACGCGGAGCGCTGGCGCAGGCGCTCCAGATCATCAGTGTGGTTGCACCGGGAGCGACGCCGGTCAGCAATACCCCTTGATCGCCGGTCACGCGCACGTCGGCGATTTTCGGGTCGCCCACCGCAACCCGGGTAATCGCCACCGGTGATTGCAGCGCCTGCTGCATGCCCTCGCCGACTTCCAGCGCCGCCGGCAACGGGGCCAGTGCCGCGCAATTGCCACTCGCGGCGGCAGCACTGCCGCTGGCGGCAACGCCCAGCAGCGGGGCCAGTAGCAAGCCGATGAACAGGGGCGTAAAACGTCTGCGCATGTAAAGGCGTCCTTGCTCGATTCAGGGGGTGGGTTGTGCGGTTTCGGCACCGCGGATCACTTCCACGGATGCTTTGCGTGGGGCCGGTGCGCCAGCCACTGCCATGGGTTTGGGTGGCGCAGCCAGTGACAGCTGACTGAACTCCAGAAGTTCGCGACGCGGCGTGTCGAGCCGCGTAGCGACATCGTTTTCACCCTTCCAGTATTTCGCCAGTTGCTGTTCATCGGCACTGCGCACGGCCAGGCGCAGCACACCGGCGCCGGACGCCAGCATCAAGCGACTGAGTAACGGCTCCGGCACCGCCAGCACCACACTGCGCGCGGCCATGCGTTGCTGTTCCTGCTTGAGGCGTTCATCGTCGCTGCGTGCCGCACCGGTGGGCTGGCCGTCGTTGGTCAGGCCGGTCTGGCTGCCGACCACCAGCACCCGTACCGCCGGGATCACCAGCTGTGCCGAAGGTTGTGGATTCACTTCGTCCTTGCGCAGAAACAACAGCACGTCCACGTAATCGCCGGGCGCCAGTTGCCCGCCGACGTTGATCACTTCATCGACGGCCACGGCCAGTGCGCGCTCACCGGGACGAATCATCCGCGACAGTTGGCTGCCGGGTTCGAAGCTTTCTTCACTGAGCCAGCTGCCAGCGCTCAACGGCCGCCACGGCGTGCGCCCAATGACTTGATCGACGTTGCCCAGGCTACCGGCCGGTGCGGTGCGCAGCTTCTCCACGGCCACGTCGGCGGCGGTGATTTTCACGAACGGAGCGATGTCGCGCAGCAGCACGACAACCGGTTGGCGGCTTGGGTCCTCCACAGCAGCAGGGGTAGCCGGCGCTGACGCGACAGCTGCGGTCGCGGGCGCCGCGACCGGTTCAGCAATGGCAGGTTGCCGGCTCAACGTGAGTCCCCAATACCCGGCGATGATGGCCCCCAGCAGGAACAATCCAGCCAGACCCAACGTGATGCGACTGTTCATGACGGCTCTCCCTTTCCCGCTGCGCGCTCTTCTTACTGCAATGACCCGTACTTCCAACGAGATAACTTCGCAATCAGGCAGCTATGAACAAGTAACTATTTCGCTATTTGACGGTAGCGCAGGAAGAACAAAACGCCATTACGAAGGCGGAAATATCCAACGAAAGTAGCGGGCGGATACGCCAAAAGTGGTTTTGCATGGTCTAACGACGCCTTACTACTTTGGAGTTAATCCGTTCTTACAGTTGCTGGGGCGGAAAATGCCGACAATGCTGATGCTGGCACAGGGAAATCATGTTGCGAATGCGCAACACCTGGTGTGCTCAAGGAGAACTCTCATGTCGTATTCCCGGGTAGCCCGCAAAATCAAAGCTCAAATGGCGTTTTTCAAAAGGCTGGCCAAAGACACCGAAGGTGCATCAGCCATCGAATATGCATTGGTCGTGGGTCTGGTGGCGCTGGTGATTGCTGCCTTCGGTAACGGCATCGGCCTTCGTGTCACCGCGATCCTGACTTCGATCCAGACCGCGCTGGGCGGATAACTTGTCAATGCGCCCATTGGGTTCTACCGTCAGAACTCAGTCCATTGCAGGTGTCGCCCATGAACGCTTCCGTACCTTCTCGCCAGCAGTTGCTTCTCGTCGACGATGAAGAGGATGCACTGCTGGAGTTGGCGGAATTGCTGGAAGGCGAAGGCTTCATCTGTCATACCGCGACGTCGGTGAAGCTTGCGCTGCACCATCTGACCCGCCACCCCGATATCGCATTGGTGATCACCGATCTGCGCATGCCGGAGGAAAGCGGCATGTCGCTGATCAAGCGCCTGCGCGAGCACACGTCGCGCCAGCACCTGCCGGTGATCGTCACCTCGGGCCATGCGGACATGGAGGATGTCAGCGACATGCTGCGCCTGCAGGTCCTGGACCTGTTTCGCAAGCCGATCTATCACGTGCGCCTGCTGGAAACCCTGGACAACCTGTTTCCCAAGGTCAGGACCCATCTCGGTTGAGATCAAACGGTTTGACCCCGGCGAATGCCGGGGTCATCAGCGGTCAGTGCGCCGTCACTCGCAGGCGTGATCCCGAAGTGCCTGGCGACAACGCCAGGGCCAACTGGGTGCGGTTATGCATGTGGGTCAGGCGCAACACCTGCGAGACATACAGCTTGACCGTGTTCTCGGTAATCCCCAGTTCACAGGCGATCTGATAGTTGGTCTGGCCTTTGCCGACCAGCCGTGCGACGTCGAGCTGACGCGGTGACAACTGATTGAAGATCGCCGGGATTTCCACCTCGTGCTGCCCGTCCGCCGACGGCTCGGCGCTGCTCGGCACTGGTGCGCGGCGCACCTTGTCGAGGTCCTGATACAGGTCGTCGATCGACTCGGAGAGGTACTGCAGCTTCTCGTTCAGATGGCCCAATTGCAGGGTTTTCTGCCGTTCCTGCAGGGCGGCCTCCTGACGTTGCAAGCCCTCCAGCAACTCGTCCAGATCAATCGGCTTCTGGTAGTAATCGGCGATCCCGGCACGCAAGGCCTTGATCACGTCCTGCTTGTCGGCACGCCCGGTAAGCATGATGGCCTCGAACACCCGGTGTTTGCCCGACAGGCGTTGCAGTTCCTGCACCAGCTGGATGCCGTCCATGTCCGGCATGTGCAGATCGCACAACACCAGGCCGATGGCAGGGTTTTCGACAAATTGCTCGATGGCCTGCCGGCTCGATTGGCAAGGCACGCAACGGTAGCCACTGCTTTCGAGAAACTCGCAGAGCTCCTCGACGATCAGCGGCTGATCGTCGACCACCAGTACCTTCACAACAGACGTAAGCTTGTTCACTTGCAACTCCATGCCCGGGCCAAAAGGCTGACCGTTCCTGTACTCACAGCGTGTGGTTGTATAACCGTTGATTTGAAAGTAGACCCACTTTCCTACTATGTACATAGCAGTAGTGGCAGGTGGCGACTAATGGATCCAAACCAGCGTCAGAGCGCTTCCCGCGAGCACGAACGGTGCAAATGGCAGCTTTTTTGACTTTGATGGCGCCATGTATCGCAGACGTCGCCTAAGTCCTTGACTCATATGCAGCCAGAGTTTTGGCGCAAGCAACAGCCAGAGCACACTGGCGAGTGCGGCGCCGATGAACGTACCGAGCAGCAGTTGACCGTCCGTCGCAAGGCCCAAGGCTGTCATTAGTTTCACATCGCCGGCACCCAACCGACGCCATCGGTAACCGGGCAACGTCAACGCCAGCGCGAGCACTGCGGCCCAGCCGCCCTGAACCGCTTCAGCCCCCAGCCAGGTGGTGCCGGTGCTCAGCAGATAGGCCATCGCCAAGGCACCCACACCCAGCGTGAGCGCATTGGCGATATGCCGCTGGCGGGCATCCTGCGCCGCGCACAGGGTCAGCCAGATCAGTAGGACAATGCTCTGCATGCGGTAAAAAACGTCCGTTTTGGCCGATTGATTCTATGCTGACATTACGTAGTGATTGTCAGGGTAGACGCACTCATGAAAACCAACCTCCCCCGCAAGCAAAAAGGCGCCGTGGCCATCGAGTTCGCCCTGGTGTTCGTGGTGTTCTTCGCGGTGTTTTATGGGCTGGTGAGTTACAGCCTGCCGCTGCTGCTGATGCAGTCGTTCAACGAGTCCACCGCCGAAACGGTGCGCCGCAGCGTGGCGCTGGATCCGGCTACCGCCAACTACCCCACCGCGCTGACCACCCTCGCCCGCACCGAACTGACCCGACAACTGGGCTGGCTGCCCGGGGCTCTGAACTTCAATGCCGCCACCGACAGCAGCATCACCTATGTCGGCGGATTGCTGACGGTGAGCATCAATTACCCCACCTCCAAGTTGAATCAGGCGCTGCCGTTTCTGGTACTGCCGGGAATCGGTACGGTGCCACGTCTGCCGGCGACGTTACGCGCCTCCTCGAGCCTGCAGTTTTGAGTCCCGGGGACACCTTGTTCGGGCGCCTGCTCAATCGACCGCCGGGAACGCCCGAGGCTACGGATCTGCCGCTCGTGCCGGGCGTCGGCCTGCAGGTGTATCTGGACGGTGAGGGCCACGTCGAACACCTGGGCGGCCCCGTGCGCCATGCCCTGCTGCGGTTGACGGCGCGTTCGGTCACGCACCTGACAGACTACCTGCTGCCCCACAGCGGCCTGGTGGTAGAAGGTCGGCCGCAGGACTGGCAAGGGCAAACTCTCGATCTGGATTTTTTCAGCCAGACCGGGCCGCCCCTGCATTTACGCGGCTGGGTTCAGCCTCAGGGTGATGGCTGGTTGCTGCACTTGCTCGACATCGGTGACCTGCTCGGCGAGCGGCGTCAGGCGCGCAGTCGCGAACAATGCCAGTGGCTCGCGGGGCAGATCCGCGAGCAACTGCGCCTGTGCAGTTTCACGCGTCTGGCGCAGGTGCTGGGCGAACAATTGCAACGCGTCAGTCAGTACTTGCACATCCCGTGTCTGGCGCTGGCGGTACTCGATGATCAGGAACAAGGCTGGCAGATCCATCAGCACTACTGCGCGCCCGGGGCGCCGCAGCTGTGGAGCCCGGCGCAAGGACTGGGGACCGCGCTGGACAGTCTGAACAGTGCGGCCCCGCAAGCCCTGCAGGCCAGCGTACAGCCGCGCCTGAGCAGCGTGTTTGGCCCCAATCCGGGCTTTGCGGTGCCCTACTGTGATGCTCAAGGAGTCGCGGCATGGCTGCTTTGCGCCAACTATGACGCCGGGCAACAGGCGCCAGACCTTGGCGATCGTGACTGGCTGGCACTGGCCACCGCCATCGCCGCGCCACTGCTGGAAAGTTTGCGCGAGCACCGCCATCAGCAACAACTGGAACGCCTGGAAGCGCTTCAGGCACTGCTCGGCACCGGATGGTGGGAAGTGTTCGACAGCGCCGAAGTGCAACTGGCCAGGTCGCTGGCCGACAGCCTGGGCCTGCCGGCAACTCGCCTGTCGCTGCAGGACTGGTTCGCCCGGGTGCACCCCGCCGATCGCGATGAACTGCGCAGTCAGCTGCAAGCCTTGCAGGATGAGGGCACACCGCTGGAGTTATGCGTGCGCCTGCAACCCTGCGAACAGGCGCAATTGCTGTGGTATCGGGTGCAGGGCCAGGCGCTGGGCATCGGTGCCGGACGCCGGCTCGTGGGATTCATGCTCGACATCAGCGACATCAAGAATCAGCAGCAACAGGCCGCCGCCGCCCATGCGCGGCTGGACAACCTGATCGCCAGCTCACCGGCGGTGATTTATGTGCAGCGCTACGTCGAAGGCGCGCTGCAACCGACATTTTTCAGCGCCAGTCTGCAACCGCTGCTGGGCTGGAGTCTGGCCGACTGCAGCGATGGCGCACTGGTCGAACACGTGCATCCTGACGACCGCGCGGAGTATTTCCAGCGCACGCGACAATTGCTGCGCGAGGGCACGGTGAGCACGCGCTATCGGGTCCTCGACCGGCAAGGCCATGCACACTGGTTGCTCGATGAAGCCAAGCTGCTGCGCGACGACCTCGGCTTGCCGGTGGAGGCCGTGGGCCTGTGGCTGGATATCACCGAGGCGACGCTTGCCGCCGAGCAGGTCCGGGCCAGCGAAGAACGCTACCGGATTCTGGTAGAGGATTCGCCGGCGATGATCTGTCGCTACCGTCCGGACCTGACCCTGATATTCGGCAATCGGCCCCTGGCGACGTATCTGGAGTGCGCGCCGGAGCAGTTGCCCGGGGTCAACCTCGGCAGCTGGATGTCGGACGAACAGCGCGCAGCGTTCACCCAGCGTCTGGCGCAACTGACCCCGCAGGTGCCGGTGAGCACAGCCGAAGTCAATCTGCGCCTGCCAGGACGTGAACATGCGTGGTGGGTCTGGTCGGATCGCGGCGTGTTCGACGAGCAGGGGCGCCTGCTCGAAGTGCAGGCGGTGGGCCGCGACAACACCGAGGTCCGCCGCTCGCAACAGCAACTCACGCAGAGCGCGAAAATGGCCACCCTCGGCGAAATGGCCACCGGTCTGGCGCACGAAATCAATCAACCGCTCAACGTGATGCGCATGGCCATCGTCAACGTGCTCAAACGCCTGGGCAACGGCGATGTGCAGGTCGATTACCTGACCGACAAACTCAACCGCATCGACGCCCAGGTCCAGCGCGCCGCGCGGGTGGTCGATCACATGCGGGTATTCGGACGCCGCTCGGAAATCGAACAACATCCGTTCAACCCCCTCGAGGCCATCGACGGCACCTTGTCGCTGCTCTCGGAGGGCTTGCGCGGCAAAGGCGTGGAGCTGCGGCTCAAGGAGTCGGACTTGCAGGTGCAGGTGCGCGGTTATGTCGATCAACTGGAACAGGTGCTGATCAACCTGATGGTCAACGCCCGGGATGCGCTGCTGAGCAAGCGCGAAGCCGATCGCGACTTCCAGCCGTGGATCGCGGTGTCCGCCGAGAGCGACGAGCACGTGGTGCGATTGTGGGTGGAGGACAACGGCGGCGGCATCGACCAACGCCTGCTGGAGCGGATTTTCGAGCCTTTTTTCACCACCAAACCGGTGGGCGTCGGCACCGGCCTGGGGCTGTCGGTGAGCTACGGCATCGTCGAAAACATGGGCGGACGCCTGAGCGTGCGCAATGGCGATGAAGGCGCACGCTTCTGCATTGAACTGCCGCTTGCCGTGGTCGACTAGATCGCCAGCATCGGTTGTCCGGGCGGCTTGCAACTGAGGTTGGCGCCGACGTCGACCTTGTTCAGGGTGATGCCGAGGTTGGCGAGCAAACCATCAAGAATCGGATCGAGCACCGGACTGAGCAGGTTGTCGATCACCACCCCCAGCGTGTTGTTCACCCCCGCCAGCACATCGGCGGTGGTGGTCAGCAAACCGCCCAACAGGCTGGAGCCGGTCGGTTTGTATGCCTGCACCTGAACCCCGGCCAACGTGCCCCGAAGGCTGTCGACCACGCCCTGGGTAGCAAAACTGTAGTACTGCGGCGGGGTTTTGATTTCCGGTGGCTGATTGTAGATGTGCGTGCTTTGGGTGGCGGCCACCGAGGTATCGACCTTCACCCCCAGACCACCGCCGTAGAACGGTTTGCGACTGTTCGGGTCACAGGTCGCCGAGCCGAGCCCCAACAGCGGAATGGTGCAGGTGACGACACCGACGTCGATCAGCGCCAGCGGCTGCACAGTGATGTCTGCCGAGGACGAAAAGGCATTGGCGGCGTCGATCCTGCCGACCTTGAGCTTGACCAGCGACGAGTTGGTCTGGGTGGTCAGGGTCTTGGTCGCATCGCTGACGCAGGTGTAATCGGTGACATGGCTGTCAGCGGCCGCCACATCCAGTGCGATGTCGATGGTCGAGGTCGGGAGGATTTTCAGGTCGGTCCGCTGGCAGGTGCCTCCCAGTGTGCAGAACAACGAGTTCAAGGTGCCGGCGATGTTCAGGTGCAACAGGTTGTTCAGGGTATCGGTCAGCCCGCCCACCAGCGGCGCGCTGACAATCGCATTGGCCAGGCCGGTGACGCCGGTCAGCAATGGCAGGTTCAACGAAATCACTGTGCGGACTTGCGCGGTTCGCACGTAGATCCGGTTGGCGCCCATCGGGTCGGCCTTGGCCAGCGCCGGGTTGCCGAACGCCGACAGTTGCGGCGGCTCGATGACCTTGACCTTGACCGAACCATTGACCAGCCCCGGAATGTTCAGCGGCACGCTCGCCACCAACGCATTCTGACTGTTGGCCAGTTGCACGAAGGCTTCCACCAACTGGAACACTTGAAGATTGGCATTGAGCGCCGAAGACGTGGCGCCGGTCTGCAATTGCAGCAGTTGCCCGAGCACCACCGAGGTATTGCCGACCACCGCTCGCAGCCCGACCAGACCGTCGACGGCCACACTGGCCGTGTTGCCGCCCTGGGTCAGCACGTTGATGGCGGTGTCGATCAGTTGCGTCAGCTGGATGTTCTGGCTGAGCAGTTGCGTGTAATTGCCGGCTTGAACGTTGACGTCCAGTGCCAGCTGATTGAGGTAGCTCAGCACATTGATATTGGTGTCCACCAACCCCTGCCAGCCCGCCACACTCAGGTTGAGATTACCGCCGAGCATCTGCCCGATCAGTGCATTGAGGGCAGCCGATTTGCTGGCGTCGATGGTCAGCGCCGTGGTGCCGAGGGTCAGTTGTGCGATCGGTGGCAACACCGCATAAGTACCGACGGCGGTGGCCGTAAGGCGTGTGGTCGGGGACACCGAACCCGGTGTGAACAGGGCGTAGAGGGCGGCGGCGACGCTGGTTGGCACCACGCGGGTGGCAACCACGCTGATGGCTTGCTTTTGCGCAGCGTTCGCGGTGAACGTCCGCAGGTTGTTCGCTCCGGTCTGCACGGTGCCGCAGGTCACAGTCAGGGTTGTCTCCGAGCCCACCGTGAAGTCGTTGCGCGCAGCGCTCGCGGTGGCGTAAGTGGCAGCCGTTGTGCCCGCCAGGCAATCGCCCTGGCGCGATACCGCTTCCAGGGCCGCCACATCCACCACGCGCTGCAGGCGACGCTGTTCCATGTACAAGCGGCCGCTGTCGACCACCAGCACCATGCACACCAGGGCCAGTCCGAGTGTCAGCGCGGCCATCAGACCGATCGCCCCGCGTTGCCGGGTGTGGCCTTTGAAACGAGAACGGGGCGACATGGCGCACTCCTTTGCCGGCCCACTGCCGGGCGCTGCCTCCATGGGTGCAATTGAGTGTAGTAGCCACTACTGGCAACGCGCCATTCCATACACCGCAAAACCCTGTAGGGGTGCGCCTGCTCGCGACAACGGCGGCACATTCAACAACAAAGTGCCAGACAGACCGCCATCGCGAGCAGGCTCGCGCCTACAGGGGAGTTGTTTTTATGCCGTCTTAGCGCGGTGGATAGTTGGCGAGGATCCGCCCGACCGTTTCGCGAATCGCCTTGCTGCGCTCCTGCGGATTCGGCGAGCTGCTGAGCATTTGTTCGTCACTGCCACGCCAGACCAGTTTGCCGTCCTTGCCGTCGAGCAGATCAATCTGGATGGTCGCGACCTTATAAGTGATGTTGCGCGTTTCGTTGTACATCGGCGCGCCCCAGTAACCGTTCCACGGGCCACCCCAACCACCGCCGTAGTTGGTCGTCACTTGCTGCTGACGATCTTCGACGATCAGGTAGGCCTGCACATTCAAATCGCCCCTGGCCCCCGCGGCGGCCGGACGCAAGCCACGTTGATCGAGCTGATCGGCAACCGACTGGCGGATACGCTGCTCGGTCAGGTCGCTCTTGATTCGCGGATCATCGGGACGATATTGCAGGGCGGGCTCTTTCCAGCCCCAGCTGCGGTAGGCAGCGAAATCGCGGCTGGCATCAAAATCATGGTTGACCTGGTTGGCGGCGCAGGCGCTGAGCAGCGCGGCAATGGCCAGTAAAGCGAGACGGCGGAACATGGCATTTCTCCGGTGGAAGACATGACCCTGCGAAAAAGGCTGACTTGAAGATTAGCTCGGTGGATACGTCGACATGGCTTTTTCCAACGCCTCGCGAATGGCATCGGTGCGCACGAGCTGGCTGCCCTGGTTGGCGGTTTCGGCACTGGCGCTCCACACCGGTTGACCGGTGCCGGCGTCGAACAGATTGACCTGCACCACCACGACCTGCTCCTGATACGTGCGCACGATCGGTACGGTGTTGTACATGCCGTAGCCGCGGCCATAACGATCGTAGCCGCCGTAGCCACTGCCGTAATAACCATAGTCGTCCTGCACCTGACGCAAACGGGTTTCCAGGCGCAGATTGGCGCTCACCAGCAGATCGGCCGGACGCTTGTCGTGCAACGGGCGCAAGCCGCGCTGATCCAGCGCATTGCTCACTGCTTCGGCCACTTGTGCCGAGTCAGCCCACGCCGTGCCCGGCGGCAGTTGGCCGTTGAGCCAGGCCCAACTGCGGTAGCGCCCGTAATCCCGTGGCGGTGCCGGGTACGCGCTGCGATCAAAGGTGTTGGCCGCTTGCGCCGGCGCCGGGGGCAAGGGCCGCGACTGCGCCACGTAAGGGTTGCTGCCCTGGCAGGCAGCCAATCCCAGACACATCAGCAATAACCCGGATTGAGCTTTCATGTCGCGCTCCGATCAGATCGGCCGGCAGATCCAGTGCAAGTAACGCCCAAGCCCGGCGAAGCTTGGGTGACGACGGTGGGCGAGCTCCATTTCCAGCAAGTCCACCAGTTCGGCGCGGGCCTGGAATTCCACCGGCATGTAGTCGTGGAAAACCCGGATCCCGCTTTGCGTTTCGACCTGCCACAAGCCTTCGAGTTGCGTTGCCAGTTCCCGTGGATCAAGGGGTTGCTGCGGGGTCAGGCTCTGCTTTTCCCCGGCCATGCTGTTCTTGCGCATTTTCTTGAAATGGCCTTTGAGCAGGTTGCGATAGATCAAGGCATCGCGGTTGTAGAACGCCAGCGACAACCAGCCGTCGGGCTTGGTGAGTTGATGCAGCACCGGCAGGATCGCATGGGGTTCGGCCAGCCATTCGAGTACGGCGTGGCAGATCACCAGATCATACGGTTCGGTGAGTTGACCGAGCAGTGCCTGCCACGGTGCCTGGATGAATGTCGCGGTCTGCCCGGCCTCGGCGAAACGCTGGCGGGCGCCTTCGAGCATCGGCTCGGCAGGTTCCGTGAAGGTCACGTCATGCCCGCGTTCGGCCAGCCACAATGACATGTGGCCGAGGCCGCCACCGATATCGAGCACCCGCAGCGGCCGATCCGGCAGCGCTTCAGCGAGGTCGGCCTGCAACACCGCGAGGCGAATCGCGCCTTTGGCGCCGCCGTAGATTTTCTCGGCGAACCGCGTCGCCAACTGATCGAAATGCCGGTCGCTCATCAGCTGAACCGCCGTTCGCTGTCGGCGAGCTTGGCGCGCACCACTTCGTTCATGTCCAGGCCCAGTTCACTGCACAGCAATAACAAATACAGGACGATATCGCCGACTTCCTGCCCGGCATGCGCCAGTGTGTCCGCCGGCAACTGGCGCGACTGGTCTTCGCTCAGCCACTGGAAAATCTCCACCAGTTCGGACATCTCGACGCTGGCGGCCATGGCGAGGTTTTTCGGGCTGTGAAATGGTCGCCAGTCATTACGGTCGCGAATGGCGTGCAGGCGTTCGGTCAATTCAACAAGGTTCATCGGGCTCTCCTGAAGGCGTATAGCTTCGGGGGGATACGTCCCGAAGGCAAGCGGCGCGCTGCGCTTTTGGTGGGAGCGGGCTTTAGGCAAACCCTCTATAGTTGCAGGGAACTCGGCCACCTCCGCTGCGGCCCAAGGCTCAGCTCTTTTCATCAGGATGCACACATGCAGGTAGAAAGCTTTTTCGAATGGCTCGGCCAGGCACTCGGCTCGATCATCCGCTTCATCGTCGATGGGCTCAGCGGCTTGTTCAACATTCTGAGCAACGCCGGCGGCAATTTCGTCGATGGGCTGGCCAGGACGCTGGGCATGGACACCTCGATCATCAGCATCCTCGCGCTGATTGTCGGCTTGATGCTGTTGTGGTCAGCGATCCGTGCGTTCATGAATGCGTCGATCATTGCCGGGATCATCTGGTTGCTGCTGGGGTTGTGGTTACTGAGCTGGATTATCCATTAACGCCTTCAAAAGCCCCTCACCCTAACCCTCTCCCGGAGGGAGAGGGGACTGACCGGAGTGTTTTCGAGAAATACACCGACTTGCAATGCCGCGTCG
>OFQU01000035.1_pt1 | contig 25183 bp, 29 predicted proteins | sample 1542981 | NCBI WGS metagenome assembly OFQU01 (sample SAMN07774233, study PRJEB24372) | wastewater metagenome | isolation source: Exp Tend CN 90WW | collected 2016-02
CGCACCAATCGGTCATGCCGAGGCTTCGGCCTTCAGGTTTACGCCTGTTTCCGCGAGCCGGGTCATGTACTCGTCACCACTATAGATTTCCTTGGTGGCCGTCTGGAGCTGCTTCGCATCCGTTTTGTGCCCGAGAGCCTTTGCGTATGCGGCGGCAGTGCCGAAGCCGGCGATGCCGTAATGGGTCATGCGCTGATATTGCGCGATAATGATTACGTCGAGCAAAGGCCCCTTCTTTGGTCCTTCCTCGATGATATGCTTCGTCGCCTCGGCAACGAGACCTTCCATGCCCTTGCAATGCTCCTTGGAGACCTTCTCATCATGGGAGGCGATCAGTTCCTTCAGCACGTCGGTGTGCTTGGCGATGCCGTTCTGCGAATTCGTCAGCATCTCCTTCAGCTTCTCGTCGCTGGCCTTCGATGCGACCTTCTTCAGCGTGCGTTGCATCTGGTCGTTCGCGGACCAAAGATCCTTGAGCTCATCGATATAAATTTCTTGCAGATCTTCCGGGGTGGACATAGCGGTTCCTTCCAAAAGGGAGCGACGCAACTCGTGGCAGGAGAAGCCATCCGCTCGTCCCCTATCTAACCTTTAAGCAAGATTGGTGTTCCGAGTGCCTACCGCGAGCTACCTTATGCGCAAGCACAGGCCTTAATTGCCGGAGACACACGCGACACTGGTGTTGGACAGCTCTCGCGCCCTAGCCTTATACTCCGCTGCCAGCCTCCGATGGGCGGACGCTGCCTCGGGGACATTGCTGGGCTCGGCCGCCTCCTCCTCCTGGCGGACGCGAGCTTCTAAATACTCTAGTTAATCCATGATCGTCATCCACAGTGACGCGGCATACCAGTCTCGAACCAGTCCGTCGCCGCTGCCAGGGACAGCCGGGGTGGAGCAAGACCCGACGACTTCTGCCGCCGGGCCTGCATGAAGTTTATTAAGCGCGACCTCTGCGGGCCTCTATTACACGTCCGGCGGGCCTCGGTGAGAGGCCTTACCTCAGACACAGTTTACTCGCTGGTCCTACTTCCCGCGCAGGGTATTCATGACAGCGATCAGCAAAACACCGCCGAGCGTCGCCGAGGCAAACGGATGCTTGCGGGCGAAAGCGGTGAGCTGATCGATCATCGGCCCGGCTAAATCACTCACCGCGTCCCGCGCGTGCCCTATGCCCTCTTGCAGCTTGCCAGAGAACTGATCGTCGATGCCTTCCCGTTGCAGCGAGCGATCTCCCAGAGCGTCGCCCGCTCCTTCCTTCAGCTTGCCGGCGAAGTCGCGGGTTTGCCCTGTCAGCGTGTCAGAATTCATGTCGATGCTCCTTTCAAAGGCTGGTGATTACCGTTTGCCGCTCGCCCGCGTCCGATCGGCTTGATCCTCCAGCGCGTCCGCCTTTCGCTCGGCTTCGGCTCTGACTGCATCTGCCTTGTCCTCGGCCGCATCGGCACGAGCTTCCACCGCCTCGTTGGCGCTATCCGCTGCACGGTCCTGGGCTTCGCCCGCGGTCTCGGCAGGGCCACTGGCGGTCGTATCCTCACTCGACACCATGCCCGCATTTGCATCGGCCTTTTCACCGGCATCCTCGCGCGGGCCATCGCAGCCCGCGAGAAGAGCGATTGCTGCGATGGCCGGGAACAGTACCGCCCGGCTCACAGCTGCGTGTCCCGAGCCTGAGCCGACGCAATAGGCGACGGCGTTGCCGGAGTAGAATTGGGCTGCGGCGGCGTTGGCTTGTTCGCCTCTTCCTCCGCCTTGCCCAAAAGCCGCTGAACGACCTTTCCGGCAGGCTCGCGACCGCCCAGGCCGAACGCCAGGGCGAAGGCGACAGCGATGGCACCAAGGATCAAGCCGAAGGCGAGATTGATGATGTCGTCGGCCAGCCCCATGAACCGCAGCCCGATCGCCGTGCCGAGCACGATGATCGCGATCTTGGTGAGCGACGCGGTGAACTCCGCGCCCGCACCGCCGCTCGTCTTGATCGTCTTGGCGATGACCTGTGCGATGGCGACCGCGGCAGCGATGATGATGGCACCGAACACCACCTGGCCGAACAGGGTCAGCACCTCGGCCATGATCCGCGAACCGTAAGCGAAATTCAGCTGCCGGAACGCTTCCATCAGGCCGAAAATCACAATCGCGATGAACACGCCCGAACCGATCATCTTGGACGGGGTGATCGGTGCGGCACCCGAAGGCGACACCGTCATCTGCGGACGGCCCGTAGCCGGATCGACCGCGGTAGCTTTCACCGCGCTACCCTGTGGGAACAGGCCTAGCGAACCGATCGCCCGATCGACGCCGGTCGAGCTGAGAAATTGGGTGATCAGCTGCGACGCGAACTTACCGATGTAATAGGCGAGCGTGATGATGATGCCGGCAGCGATGACGTGCGGGATGGCGTCGAGGATGATGCGCAGCATGGCGGTGGCAGGCTGCGAGATCGCCGCGATGTTCAGCGTGTCGAGCGCGGCAATCGCGACCGGGATGATGATCAACGCGAACACGACGCTGCCGATCGCGCGCGGAAGCGCGGTCGGATCGGTCGGGGGAGCGCTGCCGACGTGGCTCGACAGCTTCTCGACATGGCTGGCGGTGATGACCGCCTCCACAGCCTTCTTAGCGACGCTTGCGAGGATGTAGCCAAGGAACAGGATCAGACCTGCGCCAATGATCCGGGGCACCGCATTACCGAACCCGTTCAGCATGTCGCCGAGCGGGCCGGTCGCGCTGGCGAGACCGAGCGGCTGAGCCGCAAGGAAGAACGCGACGAGGAGAACGACCCAGAACGCTGCGTCACCAACCTGCGCGCCGATCGTCGACTTGTCGCGCGGCGGGTGGTTCGGGGTATTGGCGCGGCGAGCAAGCGGTGTCTTGTTGATCAAGCTTGCGACGCCCCACTTGACCGCACGGGCAATCAGCCAACCGATAAGCAGGATAACGAGTGCGGCCAGGATGCGTGGGCCCCACTCCTGCGCATAGAAAATGGCTTGGTTAGTGAAGTTGCGGGTGCCATCGGCAACACTGCCTCCCGCATATCGTAGATCGTTCATGTCGTCCTCCCTGAGGCTCTGTATTGGTCAGCGTTGCGCTGATGTTGAGATAGTGAAACAGGGAGCGCTCATCAGAGCGCTCCCTGCCTTCCCCCTTTCGGGAAGCCGATCAGTCGGGGCGCTTGCCCTGCTGCTGCTCACCAGCGCGCTCTTGGGCTTCGCCCGAGCGCTTCAGGTCCTCGTTGCCGGTGAGGCTGCCGAGGCCCTGCTTGACGTTGCCGAGCGCTTCCTTGCCCAAGCCCGCGGCGGTATTGCCTGCGCCGGTTCCAGTCCCGGTCGTGCCGCTTGCCGATCCCGGCATCCGGTCACTGAGCGACGATCCGCGGCCACCTTCGATGTTCTCGACGTCGACATCGGTGCGGCGCACGGTCTCGTTGATGTCCTCGACGCGCTCGTCCGAGCTCTTGCGGACGACCACTTCCTCGACGACGCGTGCCTTCTTGCCGACAACGGCTTCCTCGTCGGTTTCGGTCATCTCGATCGTACGCTCGCGGAACGCATCGTCACCGTCCTTGATATCGCGATCGACCGGACGACGATCGACATGGATGGTCTCGTCACGCAGGCGAACCTGCTCGTGGACCGGCTTTTCGGTGACGTAGGAACGCACCCGCACGCCGCCGCGATCAACTTCGCGCTTGCCGACGACGAGCTGCTCTTCGACGACCTCAAGGCGCTCTTCGCCGCCGACCGACCCTTTGGGGGCAGTGTCGCGGTCATAATCGCCCGAACGCATCGTCTTGCCGGCCATACCGGCACCCGTTGCTGCTGCCGCTGCCGGATAATCCCAGCCTTCCGAACGCCACTTGCCAGCGCGCTCGTCGATATCGACACTGTTCGCGTCCTCAAGCGCCTTGACGGCCTCGTCGGCTTCGTCCTCGTCGACATCGGCGGTCAGCAGGAACCCACCACGACGGACGCCCTCCTCGTAGGTATGGCGGTCCTCGTCTGGGAGGAACGCGTTCTTGATCGACGCCCACATGCCCATGTCCTCATGGGTGGAGTAGCCGCGGCTGCTATCTCCGGCGCTCGCCTGATCGTGAACACGGACGTTATCAACGTCGATGTCGGCGTCGAGGAGACGCTGCTTACCGGCGTCGGCATCGGCTCGGGTGTCGAACAATGCGGTGATGGTACGTGACATGATGATCTTCCTTCCTACGGGGGGTTAGCGCTGAAGAACCACCAGCTCGGTGCGCCGGTTTTCAGCCTGGCCGGTCGAGGTGGTGTTGGTATCGACGGGGTTGGATTCCCCGCCCGATGCGGTGTCGATCCGGCCAGCATCGATGCCGGTCGCAACGAGCGATGCCTTGACGCTATCCGCGCGCGACTTGCCGAGCGCGGCGTTTGCAGCACTAGCTCCACGGGCGTCAGCATAGCCGATGACGCGGATACGAGCGTTTGGATACTGCTTGAGAGCGCCCGAGATCTCCGCGAGTTCGGCGCGATCGACCGGGCGGACTTCACTGCGCGCTGTGTCGAAATTCAGCTTCTCGAACGCGAAAGTCCGCGGCAGCGCTTCGGTGCCGGCAAGGTAGGCGCCAACGTCGGCTGTGCCCGGGACTACGACGGCAGCCGAGGGCGTAACGGTACGTGCGACCGGCTCTTCGACCGGGACAACTGTCGGCGCGACAGCGGCGACTTTATCGTCACGGCCGCAACGGCTAAGCGCGAACAGCAGTGCAAGAAGGCCAAGCCCAAGTAGAATCCAGGCAAGCCAGTTGGTCTTCTTTTCACCCTTGCCAATATGGATATGGCTTGGGGGTGCGCCCTTGTTGTCGTCATTCGCCACTAAATATCTCCCGTTGTTGTAGTTGAACCGTCGCGCTCGACTTCCGCGCGCATGACGCGGCGTGTCGCGTCGGCCTCGACGGGAACGACGACGGTGGTTCGCCGCAGCCGAAGTTCCTCGACCAGAAACAGGCGTTTCTCGATCACCAGCCGCTCTTCGACGATCGGGACGATCAGAAACTCGCCCTCCTCCCGAACGCTGGGCGCGACATCAACCTCGCGGCCAATCGTGATCCGCTCGACGTCGACGATCTCCCGCTTGAGCGCGTCGGTGATATGCACCTGCTCATCGTCGACGAACGTTCGTACCTGCACGCGGCCGGTTTCGACCACGCGCTTGTCGATCTGCACCACCTCTTCAACGAGTGGGATGCGCGTAACCTCGGGGATCGGCACATCGCTCACAGCGCGGGCGCTGGTCCGGTCAGAACACCGCAACCCGCTGCGGCCTTCGCCACCTCAAATGGAACCTTGGCGTCCTTGAACTGGGACGATACCCGAATGAAGTCACTGGCCGTCAGCCGCCCCGAGGTGGCGTCCCCCTGATTGACGGCGCGGGCGGCACGATCGAGCTGCTGAAGCTGGCCGATCGACAGGTTGGCCTCCAACCGATCGCCGACACATTGCGCCTGAGATTGATCAAGCCCGTAGCGGTTGAGCCCGGTCGCGATCTTTTCTGATGGGTTGACGCATGCGCTAAGTGCCGCGCAGCTCAACCCGGTTGCAACTAGCCCTCTAAGGCGCTTGGCATTCATCTTCACACAGCCCCTTATGTATGGCACCGTGCATTAACTGGCATTCAGGAAGAGCGTTCCCAAATTTGAACACATTGTTGAGAAATATCTTAACGTGACGGATTTGCGTCCGCTGGGTGTGTTATGGCGTTCATATACAAGCCGACGATCACCGCCGGATGCGCAAAGGAGCAACCGTGAGCGAGGACGCGATTGTCGATCAGCAGGCCCAGATATCCTCAAGTAGCAATCATCTGCTCGATCGCGTTCCAGCGGACGAGCGCGCGAAAATCGATGATCGATTAGAGCCGGTCGTCCTGGACGTTGGCCAAGTCCTTTATGAACCGGGTGATCCGCTCACCCACGTCTACTTCCTCACCTCGGGCATGATTTCCCTCGTCGCGGTGATGAAGGATGGCCGCACGACCGAAGCCGCGACGATCGGCCGCGAAGGCGCTGCCGGCATGAGCGCCAGCGGCTATGTCGATCAGGCCTTCAATCGCTTTACCGTGCAAATTCCTGGGGCCGGCTACCGAACGACGGCAGCGAATTTCGAGCAGATGATTGACGATAGCGTGGCATTATGTTCGTCCGTCTGTCGTTGGCGCGAGGTGCTGCTTCGCATGACACTCCAATCCGTCGCCTGCAATTCGCTTCACGATACTCGGCAGCGTTGCGCACGATGGATTTTGGCCACCCATGATCGCACGGAGGTCGATCGCCTGCCGCTGACCCAAGAGTTTCTGGCCGAAATGCTAGGCGTGAAGCGCAATGCCATCAACATCGTTGCGCGCGACCTTCAGCAGCTGGGCTTGATCGAATACAAGCGCGGTCGGGTTTCCGTCACGAACCGCGAAGGACTGACCGACGTTTCATGCGAATGCTATGGCCTTATCCGGTCCGAGATAAGCAAGCTGTTTGCAGATGGCCCGAGCAGCGAGTGCGATGATTAGCTAGCCGCCTTGATGGATGCGGACGCAACTGCATCCAATGCGCCAGCTCTGAAACGGGGTCCTGACACCTGAATACCCGCGAAAAACGTGGGTAGCTGACTGGTGCTTCAACCGACCGAGGCTGTTGAAAACACTGAAGGGGCGCGGATAATAAAGCTACGACGTAATGGTTAAGAACCGCCGGGTCGGCTCTGATTCGCGGGAGTCGAGGATGATTGCCTCATTATCGATGTGCACCCAGTATCCCCAAATACTTTTGGGGAGGTTCGCCATCCCCGATCCAAATTGCTGTCGCGCTAAAGTAATCGAATGAATTATCGAGCGTTGGCTGTAGGTCTACCCAAACGCCGTTTAACCTACGATTTAGCGGATTCGTGATGATCGCGTTGGCACCGCGTGCGCCTGCCATGACGCGCAACTGGCGTTCCAACACGCGAGGAAGAGTCTGGCCGTCATCTTTAACGAAAATGGTATCAACCACACTAAAATGGCCTTCACATCGGCCACATTTTGAAAGACCCTTACCTCTTCGGACTTAACGCGAATTGGTCGTGTCAACGTGACACCTGGCGGCCCAACGTGCTCTACGGTGCACCCCGACATCGATATACCTGCGATGATTGTGAACCTTATTTGCACACTGCCCTCCTCCCATATCTCCTGACCATCAGATGCCCGGCAGCCGGGAACGTTCGCCGATCCTGAGCGCTCTTCGGCAACAACGCCGGAGAACAATAATGCGTGCACTATGTTGGCATGGGAAAGGTGACGCTCGGGTACGCCATGCAAGGAGAGAAGATAAGTGGGTCACTACCATGTGCCGGTTGTCGTCAGTCCCCTCGGCTATTCGACCTGCCGCGGCAATTGACGGTGGATTTTTTTAGGGTCGCCAACGATGATCAGAGCATTTTCATCACTACTTCTCGCGCTGGTAATTGCCATTGCGACAGCCTGGATCAACCCGACTACTGACGAGAGGACGATGTACGGTCATGAAGGTCCGCTGGAGCGCGATTGGTTGCCTCGAGAAGTTGCGGGGTGGCCCGCCCCCTTCCTAGCCGACAATCCAGGCACCTCGGTCATTCACGATGTCGGGGTCGAGGACGTGTTCCGTCCCGGTCCGTTCGTCGCCACGCTTAGTTTTTGGTTCCTGACCGTCTTGGCGGCAGGACGGTTCGGACAGTGGGCCGTCCGTAAGATGAGCCGCTAAATCTGATGCTAAAGTGTCATCATCAAAATGATCGTGACGCCAGATCCACGTCCCCTCTCTTTTCGAAAGGGCTGGGAGATGGCGCAACCTAGTGCCAGAATGCGGGCATTGGAGCCGGCTATTCAACTCGGTTTGCAATGAGGGATCGGGAATGGAAAACGATACAGCCCTGTCGTTGATGCGCATGGCGCTTGCCCTTTACGACCGGGATGGTGAAGCAACGACGACCGCAGCTTGTCATCTCCAAACCGCGATTAATGCGGCAACAGGAGCGAAATGCCTTCAGCCAGGGGAAGAGATTGACCCCGATGTACTGGATGCGTTTGCTGCGCGCATCAGACCTCCTATCGACGATCAAGGCGCTTTGTGACCCGACTAGCGGTTAGTCGATGAATCGTCCTTTTTAAGCGAATCCTGCTCGCTTTGCGTCGCGTACCTGGAAGCCAGATTAAGATGGATTGCCTTGACTGCCGGGTCTGTAGCGGCCGCAGCCAAGTCGAGCTGCTGGCGCGCTCTACGTTCGTAATATTGGCGATCGTTCTCGGTATTTGCCATCGAACGATCCCCGTTGAGGTCTTCCCGTATGAGCTTCGGACCCTATCGGAATGCCAGGCCGATGACCAGTTTGAGGTAAAAGCCACCGTCCTGCCTTCGTAGCTCGCTAGGGTCAGGACCCATTGATGTGAGAGGCGCGATCTGATTCAGGCTCCGCGAGGAGAGCGTGGATGAGCGACCTGTACTGGCTGACGGATGAGCAGATGGCGCGTCTGCAGCCGTACTTTCCCAAGAGCCATGGCAAGCCGCGGGTCGATGACCGGCGGGTGCTGAGTGGGATCGTCTTCGTCAATCGTAACGGGCTGCGGTGGTGTGATGCGCCGAAGGACTATGGCCCGCACAAGACGCTGTACAATCGCTGGAAGCGGTGGGGCGAGAGGGGCGTCTTCCTGCGCATGATGGAGGGGCTGGCGTCAGCGGAGACCGTACCGAAGACCGTCATGATCGACGCGACTTACCTGAAGGCGCACCGCACGGCATCGAGCCTGCGGGTTAAAAAGATCCCATGGGCGCGGGCTGGCGCCGGTTGAGGCAGACTGACCTTCCCGCTTTGTCGTGAAGGAGGTTGCCCGTGCCCGTGTCCGTCTCATGCCATGCCGCCGTCAGCACGCAGCTGAACGCAATCTTCGTGTCGCTGGAGCTGAGCCGCTCCACCTGGCTGGTGACGTCGCTGTCGCCGGGTCGCGGCGAGCGGATCTCGCGGCATCAGGTGAAGGGCAGCGACGTGCCGGCACTCCTGGAGCGGTTCGCGCAGTTACAGGCGAAGGCCGAGGCGCGGATGGGCGAGCAGTACCCGTTGGTCGTCATCCAGGAGGCGGGCCTCGACGGCTTCTGGATACACCGCTGCCTGGTGCGCGAGGGTATCGAGAGCTACGTCGTCGACGCCGCCTCGATTGCCGCTTCACGACGCAGCCGGCGCGCCAAGACGGACAAGCTCGACGGCGAGGCGCTGGTCCGCACGCTGCTGGCCTACAAGCGCGGGGAGCCGCGGGTGTGTGCGATGGTGGCGGTGCCGAGCGTCGAGGACGAGGACCGGCGACGCATCTCGCGCGAGCGGCGGGCTTTGGTCGTGGAGCGGGTGCGGCACGTCAACCGCATCAAGGGCCTGCTGTTCGCGCAAGGGGTCGGCGACTACGAGCCACTGCGCGCCGACCGGCGGGCGCGGCTGGACGAACTGGTGACCGGCGATGGACGACCGCTGCCCCGGCATGTTCGCCGCGAGATCGAGCGCGAGCTGGACCGGCTGGAGATGGTCGTCGGCCAGATCAAGCAGGTCGAAGCCGAGCGCGACGCGCTGCTCGAGCCGCGGTCGGATGCCGCCGGTGAGGCGGACACTGGTCCCCGGCTCATCCAGTTGCGCGGCATCGGTCCTGAGTTCGCCGGCGTGCTGCACGCAGAAGCGTTCTTCCGCAGCTTCAGCAATCGACGACAGGTCGCCGCCTATGCCGGGCTGGCCCCATCACCGTGGCAAAGCGGCAGCATGGACCGGGAGCAGGGCGTGTCCAAGGCGGGCAACAAGCGGTTGCGAACGACCATGATCCAGGTCGCCTGGCTGTGGCTGCGTCATCAGCCGGACTCGGAGCTGACGAAGTGGTACGCGGAGCGGGTGGGCGCGAACGGTGGTCGCGCGCGGCGGGTCATGATCGTGGCAGTCGCACGCAAGCTGCTGATCGCGCTGTGGCAGTTCGTCTCGGCCGGCGTGGTGCCCGCAGGCGCGCTGCTGAAGGCCGCATGAGCACGTAACCCGATACGAGTTCCCGCAGGGCATCGTCCCTGCCGGATCCAGGTGGACGGACCGGAGGTCCCTGTTGGCTTCAGATGCCGAAAAAAAGGTTGGTCCCGTCTCCTGAGCCAGACCCGACGCAAGCGGGATTGTGGTGCAGCCGCGCACGAGCGGCGACCGGATGTGAGGTTAGAGCGGACCGGTCACCGGGACGCTTGTTGCAACAGGCTCAGGCCAGTGATCCAGAAATTGAGGAGGACGACCATGGCCTGACGCTCTGACCATTCCTGACGATTGATCTGGAATGGCGACGACAAAGCGATAAGCTGGCGTCATGTACGCCGCACGAGCCAAGCGCACCTATCCTTCAATTTGGCGGGTGATCCTCGCCTTTGTAGTGGTCCCGGGCGCAGCCGCCTTGTTGATGGCTATTGCTATGCCAGCATATGAGGGCATCACCGATCCGCTCGAACGGATCTGGCGGAGCGCTGTGGCATTTGCCGTGTTTGGCGCTTACCCTCCAGCCTTTATCATCGGGCTCCCGGCGTTCTTCATGTTACGCCGACACGTCAATGCGACAATCATCAACTGCGCTGCGACTGGTGCAGTGGTCGCCGCTCTTCCCTGGCTCGTGCTCGCGTTAATAAGTCGACCGGATAATGCGAGCATTGATGGACGATCAACCGTCATCGACGGATCTTTGACTGCTTACGGATGGCTGATGAACTTCTACTACGTCGGCCAAATTGCCCTATTAGGCGCTATTGCAGGCGCGCTGTTTTGGTTCATTGCTGCGGCTGGCAGCCGAACCGGCAAGGTAGAACAGATATGATTGTGCGGAAGGAAAGAGGCTGCACGCTCTACCGCACAGCCTCTTGACCTGAGAACTCCCATGTGAGGGGGCCTTGGGCGGCTGATCGGCCGCACCAAAGGCGGCATGAACACCAAGCTGCACGCCGTCAGCGATGCGGACGGGCGGTCCTTGAGCTTCTTCATGACTGCCGGGCAGGTCAGCGACTACACCGGTGCGGCAGCCCTGCTCGACGACCTGCCAAAGGCGCAGTGGCTCCTTGGTGATCGCGGCTATGATGCCGACTGGTTCAGGGATGCCCTGGAAGCCAAGGGCATCCAGCCCTGCATCCCAGGTCGCAGATCACGCAACGAGCCGGTCAGATACGACAAGCGCCGCTACCGGAGCCGCAGCCGCATCGAGATCATGTTCGGCCGCCTGAAGGACTGGCGCCGCGTCGCCACTCGCTACGACCGATGCCCAACGGTCTTCTTCTCCGCCATCGCACTCGCTGCCACCGTCATCTTCTGGCTATGACCAATGAGTCCTGAGCCTAATCCATACGGACTGATAGCGGCATGTGGAGGCTGGCTGTTAACCTTTTGCCCTTAATCTGCGGCGATGTCAGCGACCTACCTTTCTCGGGATTCTCGCCGACGACTCGTGCAAGTGGCCTTCCTCGGCATATCGTATTTCGTCGCAGCCAGCTTAACCGTGGCCTACACTCGTTTCGAGGGGGGCGTGGCATTCATCTGGGGTGCAACTGCAATCCTGCTTTCCGATCTGGTGGTGCGACCACGCGGTGAGTGGCCGCTACCCTTGGCAATCTGCTTCGTCGCCGGAAGCGCAGCTACGACATGGTTCGGCCTCGGCATCGCTGCTTCCCTCCCATTTGCGGTGGTGAATGTGGCGGAGGCGGCCTTGGGCGCGTTGCTACTGCGGCGCTACGTCGCACAATGCTGCCACTTCGAGTCCATCCCTGAAATGGTCGCGTTCTTCGGTGTCGTTGGCCTGGCAGTGCCGTCAGTGCTCGGAGCAGCCGCCGGTCTAATCGCGCACCTGATTACCGGCGGTCCTTTCCTGTCCAACTGGCTGCATTACTCGGCCGGTCATGCGCTGGGAGCGATCACCTTCACGCCGCTGTTGATGTTGGCCAGAGGCGGTGATGTGTCCGGCTGGATGCGCAAGGCCGAGGCAAGCGATTGGGCGGAGGTCATCGTCCTCCCGTTGTTGGTCGGAATTGTCGCCTTCCTCGTGTTTTCGCAGACACGTTTTCCGCTGCTCTTCCTGCCCTTCTTGCCGATGATGGTGGCGGTGTTCCGGCTCGGTCGGCTCGGCGCTGCGGCATCCATCATTCTTCTTACCGTGCCAGCAATAGTTGCGACCCTCAATGGCACCGGTCCGATCGGCCTCATCATCGGCCAGAACGGAGACAAGGCGCAGTTCCTCCAATTCTATCTGGCGACGGCGGTGCTGACGATCCTGCCGGCAGCGGCAGAGCTGCGCCGGCGCAAGCAGCTCTTCGCCTCTCTCCAGGAAGCGTCGGCGCTCTCGCGCCTTATTCTTGATCGAACCGGCGACATCATCATGCGCCTGGATGTTGATGGGGTGATCCGGTATGTGTCGCCCTCGCTTCTGGCGATCGCCGGCTACCGACCAGAGGACATGCTGGGGCAACTCCCGCACGCGATGATCCATGAGGACGACGTCCCCGAGGTGGTTCGGGTTCACCGCATGGCGCTCGCTGCGCCAAACGACACGTTCATCGTCGAATATCGCGCTCGACGCGGCGATGGCAGCCTAGGTTGGTTCGAGACCCACACACGAGCAACGATCGATCAGCAAGGTACGCCCAGCGGGGTCGTCAGTATCCTTCGAGAGATCACGCGCCGCAAGGAGCGAGAAGGCGCGTTGACTAGGGAAAGCCTGACCGACCCGCTTACATCGCTTGCCAACAGGCGAGCGTTCGATCTCGCGCTGGATGAGCAGATCGCTCGCTCCCGCACCGAGCAACGCCCCGGCTGCATCGCAATGTTCGACCTCGACCATTTCAAGTCGATCAACGATCGCTTTGGCCACGTCTCGGGCGACGTCGTCCTCCGCGCGTTTTCGGACCTTCTCCGGTCGACGCTTCGAACATCCGATGTGGTGGCGCGGTATGGCGGCGAAGAATTTGTTGCCATTCTAGACGGTGCATCACTGGAGCAGGCGGAGCTGGTCTGTGAACGTGTTCGCGCGAGCTTCGCAGAGGCCCCCTGCACGGCAGATGATGGACGAACCATGCGTGCTACGGTCAGCGTCGGGATCGCTGCTGTCATGCCCGGGACGACAGCGGATCAGCTGCTCGGGGTCGCTGACCGGGCCTTGTACAATGCCAAAGCGAATGGCCGAAATCGGTTGGTGCTGGCGGCGTAATCGCAACTAGTTGCGGCATTCGCGGGATGGTCGGTTGGGAACTTGTTTGAGCGAGGCTTCAGTCGCGGCGGTTATCGCCCTCGCCATCCAGAACCTGACGAACCTTCACCGCGAGCTGATCGATCCCGAACGGTTTCGAGATGAACGCAACGCCTGGATCGAGCACGCCGTTATGGACGACTGCATTGCGGGTGTAGCCGGTCGTGAAGAGCACCTTGAGAGTGGATCGCTGCTCGCGGGCGGTGTCCGCCAACTCCCGTCCGTTCATGCCCGGCATGACGATATCCGAAAACAGCAGATCGACCCGTGGCTGGATCGCGAGCACGGCGAGCGCCTGCATACCGTCCGACGCCTGGACCACGGTGTAGCCGAGGCTTCTAAGGGCATCGACCGACATATGCCGCACGCGCTCTTCGTCCTCGACCACCAGCACGGTCTCGCCGTCCCTCGCGCGGGGGATTTCAACGGTGCCAGCCTTTGCATCGGACAGCGTGCTTGCCGCGCCGAAGTGGCGTGGCATGTAGAGCTTTACCGTCGTTCCCTGATCGGGCTCGGAGTAGATCTTGATGTGACCACCCGACTGCTTGACGAACCCGAACACCTGGCTGAGCCCTAGCCCGGTCCCCTTGCCGACACCCTTGGTCGTGTAGAAGGGATCGAACGCTCGTTCGATGACGTGGGGCGGCATGCCCGTGCCGGTGTCGGTGATGTAGAGCACCACATATTGGCCGGCGGTGACCTCGTCATGCTCGGCCGCATAGCGCTCGTCGAGATGCGTGTTGTTGGTTTCCAGTGTCAGCTTGCCGCCATCGGGCATGGCGTCGCGGGCATTGACACACAGGTTCAGGACGGCGTTTTCGAGCTGTCCGGCGTCGATAAAGGCAGGCCACAGCCCGCCCGCCAGCACTGTTTCGATCGCGATATGCTCGCCGATGGTGCGTCGCAGCAGTTCCGACATTCCGCCGACCAGCTTGTTGGTGTCGATCGCTCGCGGCTCGAGGGGTTGCTGACGTGAGAAGGCCAGCAGCCGCGCGGTCAGTTGGGCGGCACGCCGAGCGCCATCTATGGCGTTGTCGATATAGGCCTTGGCCTTGGCGGGTGCTTCGTCAAACCGCCGCTGCGCCATGTCGAGCGAGCCGATCACGATCGCGAGCATGTTGTTGAAGTCGTGCGCAATGCCGCCGGTGAGCTGGCCGATGCTCTCCATCTTCTGCATCTGACGGACCTGTCCCTCAGCCGCGGTGCGCTCCGCGACTTCGATCGTCAGCCGCTCGTTGGCGATACCGAGTTCATCGCGTGCTGCGATTGCGTCATGCAGGCGCTTGCGGGCATCCCGGATCGCCAGAAGCGCAAGCAGCACGATGGCTATGCCGCTCGCCAGGAGCGCGAGCTTTACGAGGCGCGCTTGACGGTCGGCTGCTGCACCCCGCGCGGCAAGGAGCCTTTGTTCCTCGCGGTCCATCGCCGCCACGACAGATCGAAGCCGGTCCATCATGCGCTTCCCGCTGCCCTCGCGCACGATTGCAATCGCTCCGCGGGCATCACCGAGCCGGTAGCGTTCGATCGTGGCGCGCAGGATGTCCTGTCGCTGGTTGGAAACCGCGTTCAGGGTTTTGGCTCGCGCCAGTTGGTCGGGGTTGTCGGCGATTGCGGCGTCGAGCGCGATGAACTCTCTGCCCAGTCCGGCCAACGCGGCCTCATAGGGTTCGAGATAGGCGATTTGGCCGGTAAGCAGATATCCGCGCTGCCCCGTCTCGGCATCCTGAAAGCGCGAAAGGATCATGCCGAGGCGCTTTTGCACCTCCAGAGTGTGGCGGACGGCCTCGAACGAGCGCTCCTGCCGCTCCGCCAGCCACAGGCTGCCGAGCACGGTCAGCGCGAGCAATGCGAACCCGATAATGAGGGGTAGAAGGGATCGATATCGAAGGCTCATGCGCATCGCCGTGTCATGCGAGGGGGCAACGGCCGCCACAAGTCGCAAATCCTCTTTACAGGTGAGCCAAAACCCGTCGAGCGCGTTGAGACCCCTGATAAGTCTCTTCTAGTTCAGCGTTTTCCCGTAGGCATACCCATATGGATCATACCGGACCGACTGCGCCGCACCCCCGGCCGCATAGCGACAGGATCGCGCGCTTGGTTCTCGACAGCGCGACCGACTTTGCCATCATCTCGATCGATCTGGACGGCAATATCACGAGCTGGAACCCAGGCGCCGAGCATCTGCTCGGATGGAGCGAGGCTGAAATCATCGGCAAGAACGCCTGCATCTTCTTCACCGACGACGACAAGGTGAACGGGGTGTGCGATGCCGAGATGGCCGGCGCAGCGCGTAATAGTCGGGCCGAGGACGAGCGCTGGCATCAGCGCAAAGACGGAAGCTGCATCTGGGCGTCCGGCTTGATGATGCGCTTCGAGGCCGAGGATAGCGACGAGCATATCGGCTATATCAAGATACTGCGGGATCGCACCCCCCAGCACCTGGCCGAACAGCGCCTGCGCGACAGCGAGCGGCAACTGGCGACGGCGCTGGATGCTGGGAGGCTTGGCACCTGGCAGCTCGACGCGGCAACCTTGCTTCTGAGCTGCGACGATGCGTGCAAGGCCAATTTCGGGCGTGGTGCCGAGGATGCATTTTCCTTCCACGCGCTTCTCGATGCGGTTCACCCGGAGCATCGCGACGAAGTCAGCGCCGGGATTGAGCACGCGCTGGCAAGCGGCGACACCTACGATACCGACTATCCGATTTGCTGGCCCGATGGCAGCGAACACTGGATACATCTGCGTGGTACTGTGCAATGCGCAGCCAGCGGGGCATCGATGACGATGACCGGGGTAACGCTTGAGGTAACCGACCGCAAGCGTACCGAGGAAGCCTTGGGTCAACTCGCGCTCAATCTCGAACACGCGGTTGACGAGCGTACCGCCGCTCTCAAGGCTGCCAACGATCAGTTGCGGCAGGAGATCTCCGAGCGCCAGCACACCGAAGAAACCTTGCGTCAGGCGCAGAAGATGGAGGCGGTCGGTCAACTTACCGGCGGGGTGGCGCACGATTTCAACAATCTGCTGACCATCATCCGCGGCAGCACCGATCTGTTGCAGCGCGACGATGTGACCGAGGAAAAGCGCAGGCGCTACATCAAGGCGATCTCCGAAACGGTCGATCGTGCGGCATCTCTCACCGGACAACTGCTCGCGTTCGCGCGCCGGCAGCCGCTCAAGCCGCAGGTGTTCGAACCGAAGGCACGTCTCGCGTCGATCGACGATATGCTGCGCTCGACTGTCGGTTCGCAAATCACCATCGAGCGTGACGTCGCACCCGACGTTTGGCCGGTCCTTGCCGATCCCGCGCAGTTCGACACCGCCATGCTCAACCTGACGGTCAATGCGCGCGACGCCATGCCTGAAGGCGGGGCGCTGCGCTTTGTCGCGCGCAATGTCGATCAGATCCCGGCGCGGCGAGGCCATGATGCGACGCCTGGCACGTTCGTTGCGATCGAGGTCAGCGACACCGGCACCGGTATCAGCGATGATCTGATCGACCGCATCTACGAACCCTTTTTCACGACCAAGGATGTCGGCAAGGGCACCGGCCTCGGCCTCAGCCAGGTAATCGGCTTTGCCAAGCAGACAGGCGGCGATATCGTCACCGCGAGCGATCCAGGCCAGGGGGCCCGGTTCACGCTGTATCTGCCTCGTGCGCATGACGAGATGTTGGCCGACAAACCGATAAACGCCGAGGAAGGCGTGAGCCTGAGGGGCCATGGCTGCATCCTGGTCGTCGAAGATAACGTGCAGGTCGGCGAGTTCGCGACCCAGATGCTAAACGATCTCGGGTTTGGAACGACGTGGGCCGCCAATGCGCAGGCGGCGCTCGACTTGATCGACCAGCACCCCGAAAAGTTCGACGTGGTGTTTTCGGACGTGGTGATGCCCGGCATGAACGGAGTTGAGTTGGCGCAGCGGCTGCGCCGCGACCATCCCGCTCTCCCGGTCGTCCTCGCGAGCGGCTACAGCCAGGTCATCGCCGAGGAGGGCTCGCATGGCTTTGAGCTGCTTCAGAAACCGTATTCGGTCGACCGTGTGGCGAAGGTCCTCAATCGGCTGCTGGCAGCTCGACCATGATAGCGTCATACCCGCTTCGGCTATCCCGTAAGTGTTCGTAGCCAGTAACTTGCGCTTCAAGCTCCACGCCTGCTCGGTCCGGAGCGCGTAGGGTGAAAAGCGACAAAAAAAGAGTCTTCGATGCCCATGATTCGAGCTGCAAATTGGATATCGACCTTCACGCGCTCTCCCAAGAAATCGGTGCGATGCAACTCGCTGCCGACCAGATCTCAGACTCCGGCTACGCCTTTTTGGCTCAGCAGATTGCAAAGCTTTCTCAAGAGTCGTTCATGAACATCGCTGATCGGCAGGGCGTCGTCGATAACCAGATCAGTTGGTGGCCTCGCATCAGCGACGACGAGCTACCGCCCCCTTAATTTGATCATACGATGATTCCCATCCATCATCAGAAACGCCACGTTTCGTACTCCCCGCAACTTATTCCGATTTAGCGTGAACGGCTCGCTATGCTCGTTGCGTCGGCCGGCGCGTGCCGCCGGCCGCGCCTATGATTCAACACAACGTCTGCTCGTCATTGCTCCTTTGGTGACCACCACCTGCTTCGTTGCCGGTACTTGCGAAGTGGGTCTGGACGCTGTCCTTAACCTCGCCGGGTCAGAAGCCGGCAAGCAAGGTGCCGCTCTCCCCACCGGGTCGCAAAAGCGTCTGATATGATCTTCCAGTCACCGCCTTGGCTGCTCGCGCCATGATTCATCCCCATGCAGGAACATTGGCACTCCTCGCCCTGGGCCGCCCAACAGGCCGGTGCACATTTCTCCTGCTCGCGGTAGGGCTGGATGATGTAAACGCTGCCGAACTTGTCGAGGGAGGCGTGAACCAGCTTGTTGAACCACGCCTGCGGCAGTTCCCAATGCTTTGCCTTGCCATCCCACTCGGGGTTTTTCCGGCCGAACGATCCAAGCCAAGGCCGGTTGGTAAGGGCATAGGGTAGTCGCGCCAGCAACGGGTTTCCCGGCCCGCGCCGATAGAGAACAGGAATCGCGCCCTGGTTCCAGATTTGCCGTAGCTGGTCCTCGGTTCCCTCGCTCACGCCCGATCCGCTGCCTTCGTCTAGGCGAAAGCGTCGTCGGCAAGGGTGCCGTCACGGCTTTCGACGATCAAGGATACATAGTCCTTGTTGTCGCGCGAATTGAATACGCGCCCGACCACGGTCCAGATTTCCCGGTTTCGCGGATCATCGCGCTTTTTCCCGACCGAGACGCCCGAATTGAGGATCATGTCGCCGATGGCCGGCACTTGGCCCGCGAAATCCTCGGGGCTGAAATCCACGCTTCCGTCGAATACCTTGCCGGCCGTATCGCGGTGAAGAATCCCAATGTGCGTCATGCCTACTACTTCTCCTCTGACCCTATCCTGATTGTACATCGCACCGTCTCGCGCTTTCGGGCTGCGGCCTTGCTGCACCCCTCGATCGTTTCACGGTTGGTCGTTACGATCCTGTCGGCTCCGACGATCGCGCTAAACGCGGTCGGGCTGGCGCTCTGCATCATCCGCTGCCCTGCTTCCCAGCGGGGAAGGTCGAGCGTCCGCGCCGCCATGCGCTCGGGCCATTGCCAGCTCGCTGGCGCGACCTCGCGCGCGACGAGGCCGGGCAGGATGGCCCATGCGAGGATACCGATCGCCGCCCCGCCGAGCCCGAACCATAGCTGCCGGTTCTTCTGGTCAGCCCGCGTCCATGCGGACCCGGCGATGGCGCGAAGCTCGGCCATGACGCGGGCCTTGTCCTCGCCCGCCTTGGCAAGCGCCGCCTGATCCTCGCGCCGGGGAGCGTTGCCCGCTGCGACGATACGCTGCGCCATCTGCTCGGGCGTCATCACCAGCGCCGGACTCCGCGCGATCACGTCATTAATGACCGCGATCCGATCGGCCGTGGCGTCTACGCCCTGCTGCATCCGCCCCAGCGTCTCGGTATAGTCCGGCACGTCGATATGCGCCCGCTCGGCTGCCAAGCCTTCCACGGCACGGCGTAGCAGCGCCAGCTCGCGGTCCTGGCCTTCTATCACGGCGCGCAACCGGTCGAATGCCTCCGCTGGATCGCCGCCTTCCTGAGTATCCTCATCCATCGTCACCTACCGGCTCATGCCACGGTCGCGGTCGCGGCCGATGCTGACCGACTGCGCCAGTTCCTGCCCGATCGACCGGTCCCGCTCGATGCTCAACGCCAGCTCGGGGGCGCGAGCGCGCAACACGGATTCGAGTTGCGGGTCGCGATGCAGCCCGCCCGCGATGCCCTCCATGCGCTTGCCCAGCTTCTCCGCGCCCGCATGGTCGCCGGCACGCTCCATGCTGGCGCGCGCCTCCTTCATGCCCTGCCACTGCTCCACGAACCGGCCCGCGCGTTTCTCCGGGTCGATGCGGACCTGGCGCTCGGCCTCCATCGCCTTCGCCGCGCCGCCCGTGTTCCCCTCGGCCGCGTCGCGCGCAAGCCGGGGGTCGCGCTTGATCGCGCTGGCGAGGTCGCGCGCGCCATGCGGCCGCACTTGGTCGAGCGCTTCGCCGGCCTTCGCCAGCGCCTGTTCCTGGTGCGCCAGCACCGGCAACCCCTTGTCCCGCATCCGGCCTATATCCGCTGCGGCGCGCCCATAGCGTTCGATCGCGCGGGCCTGCGATGACGCGAGCGGTCGATCGGCGGCACGCTCCGGCGACGTCGCTTTTTCAGCGGCGGGTTTCGGCCTGAACCCGGCGAACATGCCCCTAGCCTTGTCGCGGACCTTCGCCACCACCTGGCGCGCGAGTTCCGGGAACCGGATCTCGCGCCGATCGGCGAACGCACGGGCCTGATCCTGCTCGGGGACCGCATAGTCGCCGGCCATATCCTTACCGCGCTCGCGCGACAGGGCGCGAACGAGCTGGCGCTGATCGGCGAAGTCGTCGCGGCCGTAATGGAGCTGCACGTCGTCGCGGTGTCGCGACATGCCGACATAGGCGCTGTGGCGGTCCATGCCCGGCGTCGCGAGGACGTGGGCGCTTGTCACCGTCACGCCCTGCGATTTGTGGAACGTCGCCGCATAGCCATGATCGACATGGGCATAATCCTTCGTGTCGAACGCGACCCCGCGCCCGTCATCGAGGCGCACCGCCATGCCTTCGGGCGATACCCGCTCGATCGTCGCCAGCGTGCCGTTCTTCACCCCCATGCCGCGCTCGTTGCGCAGGAACATGATGCGGTCGCCGGTCGCGAACTGCCGCTCGCCCCGCTCGGCCTTCACCGTCACGTCGTCGCCAAGGTCGCCGGATGCGCGCAACCGGTCGCGCGCCTCGCCATTGAGGCTCTGCACCTCGGCGTTGGTATGGGTGAGAATGATCCGGCTCTTGCCTGGCTCAGCCTGGCGCGCGCGGTCCCAACCGTCCACCAGCTCGCCCCGCGCCTGCTCGCGCGTGTCGGCCGCATGGACCATGCCCTTGCCGTCATAGGCATGGATCGCCTCGCCGGTACGCCCGGTCGCCAGCGCGCGCGTGGCGTCGCGCTGCCAGTCCTCGCGCTGCCGGCGTATCTCGGTGATCTCGGCCGCGCCGTGGCGCTCGGTGACGCTGCGGAACGCAGCACCCGCCTCGATCGCCTGCAACTGCTCGGGATCGCCGACCATCACGACCTTGGCCCCGGCGTCGCTCGCCTGGCTCAATACCCGCTCCATCTGGCGCGAACCGATCATGCCCGCCTCGTCCACGACCAACACATCACGCGGGCCTAGCTGCTCGCGCCCCTGCCCCCATGCGTGTTCAAGGCTGGCGATGGTGCGCGACGTGATGCCCGACCCGCCCTCAAGGTTCTCGGCCGCGATGCCCGACAACGCCGCGCCGCGCACCGTGTAGCCCTGCCCCTCCCAAGCCTCGCGCGCCACGCCGAGCATCGCCGATTTGCCGCTGCCGGCGTAACCGACGACGGACGCCAGCCCGGCATCGCCGGTGACGTGATCGAAAGCGTCGCGCTGCTCGCCGGACAGAACAAGGCCCCTGCCCTCGGCCGCACCGATCGCGGCGTCACGCTGCCGATCGCCGACACTGTGTTCGCCCCGACCCGCCAGCTCGTCGCCGGCGCGCTCAAGCCGGTTCTCCACCGCGATCATGTCGCGCGACGTGAACCGCTCCTGGTCGCGCCCGTCCTTCCCCAATGCGACCAGCTCGGGCGACCCCCGAACCGCCCCCATCACCTGGTCGAACTGATCCTTGCCGTCGCTGTGCCGGAACGCGAACGTCGCAAGGTCGCGGGTGGTGAACGTCGCCTGCTGCCGGGTGATCGCGTCCAGCGCGACATTGGGATCGGCGATGATCTTCTCGCCGTTCTCGCGGGCGATGCGCGTGTGATCCTCGATCCGCTCCGCCTCAAGCCCCTGCTCCGGCCTGCGCGACGCTGCGGGTCCGATCTTGTGCTGCGGCTCCAGTCCGATCCCCTGCGCCTCATAGGAGCGGTGATCGATCCGACCCTCAAGCCCCAGCTCCGCCATGCGCTCGTTGACGTGTGCGCTCCATGCCTCGCGCCAGTCCTTCAACAGCTCGGTGCTGTTCCAATCCCGGTTCTTCTTCCCGAAGCCGTCCGGTCCCACGTCGCGCATCGTCATCATCACATGCGCGTGCGGTTTCGGCGTGCCGTCCTTCGCCTTGTCCCAATGCACGTTCAGGTCTGCGACCATCCCGCGATCGACAAACTGCGTCTTCACGAAATCGCGAGCAAGCTGGATGCCCTGCTTCTCGTTCATCTCGCGTGGAATCGAGAACTCCACCTCGCGGGCAAGCTGCGCGTCCTTGCGCTTCTCGCCTGCTTCCACCTCGTTCCACAAGGTTGTGCGGTCGTTTAAACGCTCCGGCGCCCCCTGCGGCAACATCACCTCGGAGTGGATGACGCCCGCCTTGTCGCTGAAGTCGTGATCGCGGTTCAACCGATCGTCGTGCAGCTCGGACGCGGAACGATAGGCGGCGCTCGCGACGGCGCTCGATCCGTTCGCGCGGCTCACAACCTTGGCGGAGAAGTGATAGATCGCCATGACTCTTCGCACACTGCCCTACTTAGCGAGCGTCGGCAACGACGTATAAGCGCGCACTAACGATCCGCTACGCTCCCGTGATTGACTTGGTGCTGCTTTCTGCCCGTTTTGACTTTACCCATAGATCGGGCAAGCTAGGATGCTGGAGACCGATACGCGAAAGGGTAAGGACGATGCGGAAGGTTCGCGATTATGACGCCGAACTGAAAGCGCTGGGTGACAAGGCCCGCGCGCTCAAGGCGAAGCGGGTCGAACAGCTCGGCCAGCTCGTCGCCGCGACGGGGGCCGACGCGCTCGATGCGGAAACCCTGGCCGGCGTGCTGCTCGATGCGATCGGATCGAAGGATGCGGGCGCGAAGGAGGCATGGCGCGCGAAGGGCGCTGCCTTCTTTCAACGGCGCGGGCGCAAAGGTGGCGGCGCTGCTGCAATCGATGGATCGGGCGCTGCGATTGAACCGGGCGGCGACGCTGCGGGCGGAAGCGGCGGAACGACGAACGGATAGCAGGGGCTGGGTCGTGCAACGTCGCGAGCGAACGCGCCATCTGATTGAGCTGGGCGGACTGGTCCAGAAAGCCGGGCTGGTCGAACTGACCGACGACGATCGCGCCACCATCTACGGCGCGCTCCTCGATCTCGCCGGGCGTGGTCGCGGCGACGATTCTAGCGACATCCTGGCGCTATGGAAAAGACGCGGAAAACGCGCGTTCGACGTGGAAGCGGAAGGGAACGAAGCGCAATGAGCGATTTCGATATCGAGACGATCCGTGCCCAAGTCCGCGCGATGGATTTCGTGCGCGGCACCCCGGCGGAAGTCGCCATGTGGCACGAGGACGTGGCGGACTCGCGCGCCAACCTCGTGATCGAGGACATGATCCCGACGCCCAATGACGATGCGTTCTTCGACATGCTGCTGAATGAAGGGGTATCCCCTCCCCTCGTGTCGCAAATCCTCCTCAAGCTGACCGGTCATCCCGACGCTGATAGGTCCTTGCCGATCACGCCCATGCTCGCGACGGGTCCGGAAAGTCGGTAGCATAGGCCTCGCGCGCGCCACCCGTAATCTTGCCCGCGCCAACCCGATGTGGGCGCTGCTCGGTATCCTGCTCGCCCCCTTTCGGTTCGTCCGCCACGTCTTCGTGGCGGGGGTGTTCGCGGTTGCGCTGTTCCTCGGGTTGTTCGCCCTGTTGCTGCTGTCGATATGGGTTTTCGACCTCGACAAGAACGGCGTGATCGCCCAGTTCGCCCTGATCGGAATGATTGCCGCCGTGGTGCTGGGCACGACCTGGCTGGGGGCACCCGCTGGCGACGGAGGCTGGGCCTTTGCCGTGGCCCTGCTGCTGACCTTGCCGGGCTATGCACTGGGCCGCTTTGGCGCGGGGGATGTGAAGCTGTTGGCCGCGCTGGCCCTGGCGAGCAATCTGGATGCTTTGTTATGGTCGTTGATCGGTGCCGCCGTGTTCCAGGGCGCCTGGGTGCTTATCCATCAAAGGTTTAGCGCGCACCGAGAGGTACCTTCACCGGGCGTGTCAACAAAGCAGCCTTTTGCCCCCTTTGTATTGACAGGATTTGTGCTGTACTGGCTTTGGATCCATTAGTCGCACAAGGCCTCTATCGCTATGTACATAGTCGGAAAGTAGGTCTACGTTTATTGAGTAGATGTGTAGGATTCTTCGTCAAAAAGGATAGGTCAATCTTTTGGCTGGCCAGGCATGGAGTAACGCGTGAACAAGCTTACCTCGGCGGTAAAAGTGCTCGTGGTCGACGATCAGCCATTGATCGTGGAAGAGCTCTGCGAATTTCTTGAAGGCAGTGGTTATCGCTGCGTCCCTTGTGAGTCCAGCCGACACGCCTTGCAGCGCTTCAGCGAAGACGCCGAGATCGGCTTGGTGCTGTGCGACCTGCACATGCCGGACATGGACGGCATCGAGCTTGTAAAGGCCATGCAAAAGGTGGCAGGCAAGGCGCGGGCATTCGAGGCGATCATGCTCACTGGCCGCGCCGATAAACAGGACGTGATCAAGGCCCTGCGTGCAGGGATCTCGGACTACTACCAGAAGCCGATCAACCTCGACGAGTTGCTCGAAGGTCTACAACGCCAGGAAGCAGCGCTGGAAGAGCGACGCAAGGAGCTGCAACTGGGGCACCTGAACCAGAAGCTGCAATACCTTTCCGAATCCATCAACGACCTGTACCAGGACCTCGACAAAGTGCGCCGCAGCCCAGGTGCCGGCGTGGCGGATGAGGCCGACCTGGTCGCCGAAGAAGCCGGCCCGGTGGAAATTCCGAGCATCTTCAACCAGCTCTCGCCACGCCAACTGGATGTAGCGCGCCTGGTGGGCAAGGGCCAGACCAACTACCAGATCGCCTGCGAACTGGGGATCACCGAGAACACGGTCAAGCTGTACGTGTCCCAAGTACTTCGCCTGACCCATATGCATAACCGTACCCAACTGGCACTGGCCTTGTCGCCGAGCAACTCGGCGATGCGCCAGCGAGTGACGGCGCACTGAAGCGCCAGGACCTCATTGACTCTGGCCGCCTTTAGAGTCCCCACTGGTGCCCGTTTCGAAAAACTCTGGAATCGGATATTTGTAAGTGTCCAGCCAACGCTGCGAGGCCTGCTCCCGTTCCGCGGGCGTGGCCCTTTGTGGCGTCGGCGAAGCGGCTCGCCCGTTGATCTGCAAGACCATCCAGTTTTCCGTTTCCGCCTGCTGCGGGGACGACGGGCCGGGTTCGATGGCCATGGCGCCCAGCGGTAACAGCACCAGGCCGATCAGGTAATGTGCTTTCATCGATCACTCCTTACTTGAGGCTCACCGGCAGGGCATCGCGCACGGTCGCGACTTTGCGCGCCGCCGTC